>CENJ01017861.1_pt1 | contig 46291 bp, 44 predicted proteins | sample 356161 | NCBI WGS metagenome assembly CENJ01 (sample SAMEA2619531, study PRJEB7988) | marine metagenome | biome: marine biome (ENVO:00000447); feature: surface water layer (ENVO:00002042); material: "saline water (ENVO:00002010), including plankton (ENVO:xxxxxxxx)" | depth 5 m
GCAATCACCTCACGTGCCGCCAGCGCATAACGAGCCAGAACGTCCTTTTCAGGACCGCGCACGACTTTATAGCCCCAGCTTTCAGCAGCTTCAGCGACGGGATCGTCCTGCGCCAGGTCAGGCACAGCAACGACGACCATATCCGCACCCGGTATCTGGTCGCAGCGATCAAGGCAGCGCTTCAGGAATGGCTCGCCGCCAAGATCCATCATCACTTTGCCCGGGCAACGGGAAGAGCCCATGCGGGCCTGAACGATAACCGCAAGCGTCATGCTGCATCTCCGGATTCTGAAGGTTGCGTCTGAGGCCGTGAGAACAGGGCCTGCATACGCTTCGAAATTACGACACCAAGACGCGTCAGCCCGCAGACCCAGAAATAGATCGCGGCGCGTGGACGGCCGGTGAAAACAGATTTGATCGGTCGCCAGATCGGGTAGCGAACGAACAGGTGAAAATACATGGAATGGGCACGGTCCGGATGGGTGCGGATGAACTCGGCATCGCGGCGTCCATACCAGCGGAACTTGCCCATATAATCGGAGAATTCAGGGTGGTGATATTGCGGCACAATGGTGCGCCCTACCCCGAATGTGAACCGGCCCGTATCGACGATACGCTTGAAGAGGTCCGCATCATCAGACTGGTCTTTATTCACCTCGTCAAAGCGAACCGCCTGCAAAACCTCTTTGCGGTAGAGCGTTGGCGCAACGCCGATCATCAGAGTGCGCGGACCGGGCTGATGCTGGAACACGGCCATCGCGTCATGCTCGGCACGGTTCCAGAAACCGTTGTCTTCGATACCGACACCCGCCTGAACCACATAAAGCTCAAACGCTTCCATATCTCGCTGGAGCGAAACAAGTGCATCCGGCGCAGGGCGGTGGTCGGCATCAATGAAGGCGATGAGATCATATGTGGCATTGTCGGCCCCGAGCTGACGGTCGGGCGCGAGGCCGCGTCCGCCAGAGCGGATCACCTTCGCGCCGAGACGTTCGGCAATCGCGACAGTGTCATCTGTCGAACCACCATCCACGACAATCAGCTCATCCGGCTGGCACGCCTCAATGGCCCGGATCGATTTCTCAATCCGGCTCGCTTCGTTGCGTGCACAGAGCACAACAGAAACAGGCGCGCGTGTCATGCGCGTAGTTAAACATTTCAGGCGCTAAGGATTGGTAAAGCAAAGCACGCATATCTTTAACCGAAAGAACAAATTTGAACCAAATTGAAGGGGTTCAGACCATGAGTATCGCAGCAGCTTCCGACCTTGATCTTCAGGCGATCACACGCGATTTCCGTACGCCATTTCCTGATCTCAATGGAAAATCCATCCTGATTACAGGGGGTACCGGCTCTTTCGGCAAGAAGCTCGTCAAGATCATCACCGACAACTGGACACCGCGCCGTCTTGTTATCTTCTCTCGCGATGAGTTGAAGCAATACGAGATGGCTCAGGAGTTTCCGATGCAGAAACACGAGTTTCTGCGGTACTTTATCGGCGATGTTCGCGATCAGGCCCGCCTCGAAATGGCGATGCGCGACATTGATTTCGTCATTCACGCCGCCGCGCTGAAGCATGTTCCGATCGCTGAATACAACCCGATGGAATGCGTTAAAACCAATATTATGGGCGCAGAGAACGTTGTGAATGCCTGCATCCGCGCCGGTGTTCAGAAGGTTGTGGCGCTCTCCACCGATAAAGCGGCCAGCCCGATTAACCTTTATGGTGCGACTAAGCTGGCCTCCGACAAGATTTTTGCAGCGGCCAATAACCTTTCCGGTCGCAATGGTTGCCGCTTCTCGGTTGTGCGCTATGGCAATGTTGTCGGCTCTCGTGGTTCTGTCGTTCCATTCTTCAAAAAGCTGGTCGCAGAAGGTGCCGATCACCTGCCTATCACAGACGAGCGCATGACACGCTTCTGGATCACGCTTGAGCAAGGCGTGAATTTCGTGCTCTCCAGCCTCGAACTGATGGAGGGCGGCGAAATCTTCGTTCCGAAAATCCCGTCTACGACGGTTGTTGAGCTTGCTAAGTCCGTTGCCCCGCATTTGCCACACAAAGTGGTCGGTATTCGTCCGGGCGAGAAGCTGCACGAAACTATGGTTGCCGAAGATGATGGTCGTTCGACCATCGAAATCCCTGACCGTTTCGCAATTCTGCCAGCGCTCGATGAGAAACTGATGGCGAAGTGGCTGGAACGCGGCGCAAGCCAGATGGAAGATGGTTTCTATTATGCGTCTAACCGCAACCCGGAGCGCATGGATGCACGCGGCCTTCTGGGCATGCTGCAGGCGGCCTTCCCTGAAATGGGCGAGCTTCCACTCGCACCGACATCGGGCGTCAGCAAAGCCGGCTAAAGCGCCTGACACGAAATTCAAAAAATGCCGCTTCCAGATGGAGGCGGCAAGTTAGGCTACAACATGCTTGTGTTGGATCAGGTTTGCCCCCACGTGACACCACAGAGGGTTTAGACATGGACTATTCAACGGATTATACCATCCACACCGAGGCCATTGCGGAACTCTTTGAGTCGACCTTCACCGCATCAGAAGGCGCTGATGAAGGCGCGCTTATCGGCGCGCTTGCGCGCGGCTTGATCACGGAGACACCTACCGAGGACCTGCGCGTGTTCACTGCGTGGGAGAACGGCAAGCTTTTGGGCGGGATCTTTTTTACGCGCCTCACCTACACAGCAGATGCTCGCACGGTCTTCATGATGGCTCCGGTGGCGATCGCTAAGGCGTATCAAGGCAATGGCATCGGGCAACAGCTGATCGCCCACGGTCTTGAAACGCTTAAGCACGAGGGCGTGGACATAGCCGTGACCTACGGCGATCCTACCTTCTACGGTCGGGCGGGGTTCAAGCCCGTCTCGGAGGCGGATGTACCCGCACCGCAACCGCTTAACCATCCTGAGGGCTGGATCGCCAAGTCACTGACCGACGCGCCGCTGACGCCCCTCAGCGGACCTGCACATTGCGTCGCCAGGTTCGACGATCCGGCATTCTGGTAATTAGCGGGACTCCATTCCGTAGTAGGGCATGCTGCGTTTGTGCAGAGCTAAGCACGCATAATTCACCCCAGATTGAACGCGCCTTTGATGCCGTCGATCAGCAGCTGAACAGACAGAGCCGCCAGAATAACGCCGAGGATACGGGTCAGACCACCTGCAACGCTGTCACCCATCATGCGAACGAGCGGACCAGCAAGCAGGAACATGACGAGGCAGACCAGCATGTTCAACGCAAATGCGGCAAGAACCACACCCTGCTGCGCAATGCTGTCAGAGTTGCTCATATAGAGCATCGCCGTCGCGATCGTGCCCGGACCCGCGAGCATTGGAATACCAAGCGGAAAGACAGAGATATCATCCAGATCTTCGTGTTCGGCCATATGCGCCTCTGCGCGGTGTTCACGGCGCTCGGTACGCTTCTCGAAGACCATGTCGAGCGCGATCAGAAAGAGCAGCAAGCCACCCGCCGCACGGAACGCATCAATAGAGATATGCATCTTCTCCAGCAGCCATGAGCCACCAAAAGCAAATGCGAACACGATAATGGTCGCGACAATAACCGACTTAATCGCCATTTTGCGCGAATACGCCGGTCCACCTGGCGCAGTCATGGACGCAAACACGGGTGCAACGCCCAGCGCATCCACAAGCACGAAGAAGGTGACAAAACTTGCCGAGAAAAGAGAGATAAGATCCTGAGACATGAGGCCCCTCTACGCCTTTAGCGGCAAAGTTCAAGCGCTAAATTTGCATATCTGAATTGAACTTTTCACTGCATCGAACAGCTTGAGCACGAATAAAGCGGCTCACCTGCATTTCTGAAGCAAAATAATGCGAAAGTATATCGCAGCACTCTTTTAAGTCCGCCACCTCTTCACCGCGCCGCAAAGCTGGTAAACGATAGACATCGGCGATTCAGGGGGTGATTGAACTATGGCAACGGCAGGCGAAGAAATCCTGATCAAGGACGCAATGGTGTTCCTGTTCGCTGCAGGCGTGGCCGTTCCCTTCTTCCGTTTTCTGAAGCTGCCTGCAGTCATCGGTTTCATGGTATCCGGTCTCGCGCTGGGTCCGTTTGGCGTGGGCATGCTGGCCGAGCACTGGCCCGTTCTGGAATATATTTCGATATCCGAACCCGAAGCCGCCGCCCCCTTTGCCGAACTTGGCGTGCTCTTCCTTCTGTTTCTTCTGGGGCTGGAATTCTCGTTCGAGAAGCTTTGGGCGCTGAAGAAAACCGTGTTCGGCGTTGGCGGCATGCAAGCCTCCGTTAGCGCGCTCTCGCTCGCGGCGATTGCTTTCTGGCTCATCATCCCTGACCCGAGCGTCGCAATTGTCTGTGGTCTGGCGCTCGCCCTCTCCTCCACTGCGATTGTCATGCAGGTTCTGGTCGAAGAGAAGATTGCGGCAAAACCTGTCGGCCGGACCAGCTTCGGCGTGCTGCTTTTTCAGGACATTCTGGTTGCGCCAATTCTGATCTTTGTCGGCCTTTTGAACATTGAAGAAGGCGCGAACCTGACATCCGTGCTTCTACAAGCGTTTGTGCAGGGCGTTATCGCCATCGCCGTGATCTTCTTCATCGGCAAATTCGTGCTGCGACGCCTGTTCAAAATGGTCGCGATTGCCGGTGGGCGTGATTTCCTTATGGCGCTGACGCTGCTGACAGTTGTTGGGGCAGCAGCTATTACCGCAAGCGCTGGCTTATCATTGGCGCTGGGCGCGTTTCTGGCTGGCCTTCTGCTTGGTGAGACAGAGTTCAAACACCAGACAGAGGTCGATCTGGAGCCATTCAAAGGCATTTTGCTTGGCCTGTTCTTCATGACAGTCGGCATGGGGCTCGACCTGCCCGCCATCATCTCGCAACCGCTTACGATCGTGCTCGGTCTGGTCATTCTGATCAGCGTAAAACTTGTTGCCGCTTACGGTGCCGTGCGCATTCTGAACAAGGATAACGCCGTCGCAATTGAGAGCGCATTCCTGCTGGCCCCTGCCGGCGAGTTCGCATTCGTCGTTGTCGCAACAGCATCAGCGACCGGCATTTTGCCCTCTGACATCGCCGCGCCGCTCACCGCAGTCGCCGGCCTTTCCATGCTATGCATTCCGGTCATGTCGAAGATCGGCCAGTACCTCGCCAGAAAAACACTGCCAGAGGACGCACCAGTCGCCGAGGAAGTTCAAGACTTTTCCGATCATCAGGGCCACGTCCTTCTCGCCGGTTTTGGTCGCGTCGGCGAGGTTGTGGCGCGCATTCTCTCTCAGGAGTCTGCCGATGTCGTTGCGCTGGATATGAATGCGCGGCTCGTTTCTAACGCGCGCGAGGCCGGATATCGCGCCTATCTGGGCGATGCATCGCGGCCAGAACTTCTCCATTCGGTCGGTCTGGAAGGGGCATCTGTCTTCATCATCACCGTCGATAATCCGCAGATTACAGAGATGCTGGTGCGGTCTGTGCGCGCAGTTCGTCCTGATATTCCAATTCTCGCCCGGGCCCACGACGCCTTGCACGCCACCGAGCTGGAGCGCGCTGGCGCGAACTATGTCGTTCCGGAAGTTGTTGAAACAGGTCTGCAGTTGTCTGGTAACGCGCTGCGTAGTTTCGGCTATGAGTATGAAACCGTGCGCGCGCTTCTGGCGACTGAACGCGAAGAAGCTTACCATACCAAGTCGAGCGAAGACGCTTGATTTAAAAGAAAAATGGGTCCGGAGAATTACTCCGGACCCAAGTAAAGCGACTAGGGAAGACCAGATCCATAATCGCTGAAAAGATGTCAGATGCCCTATCCCTGGAAGAGGGAAAGGATCGTCTGAGAATTCTGGTTCGCGATAGACAGCGCCTGAACGCCGAGCTGTTGTTTAACCTGCAAGGCCTGCAGCCGCGCACTCTCTTTGGAGAGGTCAGCATCGACGAGGTTACCAACGCCCTCCTCAAGACTATCGCTAAGTTTGGATACAAAGCTGACATGCGTATCAACGCGATTAGCCGTCGCGCCGAGGCGGGACAGAGCTGCGTTCACATTGTTCAGGCTTGTATCAATTGTACTGACAAGACCGGACGCCAGCGTTGCTGTGCCGAGGCTCGCCGTAGCCGCGAAGGTAATAATTGATCCGCCAAGCGACAGATTTTCAGTATCCAGAGTGATCTGATCAGTCGAGTCGATGTCAGCGATGAAGCCGATACCGTTCGTCTGCGAGCCATCAAGAAGGTTCGCGCCGTCGAATTCCGAGTTATTGATGATCGTGCTGATCTGGCTGATAAGCGACTTGAAGTCCTCATCATATGCCGAGCGCGCTGCGCCGTTAATGGACGTATCAGACGCCGCAAGCGCCTTAGAGCGCAGTTCGATCAACAAATCTGAAATGGATTCACTACCGGCAATCGCGACATCAACAATGGAGTTGGCGCGATCCAGACTAGTTTGTACCGCCGCAAGCGCCCCGATATCGCCTCGCATGCCTTGCGCAACCGCAAAAACCGCTGAGTCGTCTCTGGCGCCGCCGACTTTATACCCGCTCGCGACCCGGTTTTGGGTCTGCTCAAGATCACTATTGGTTTTGTTCAGAACCTGCAATGCGCTCATTGCAGCTGAATTTGTATGTACACTCGAAACCATCAGTTCTCTCCCGCAGGGAAGCTAAATTTCCTGCCTCGGAGTAAAGGTTTCGCTCGTGATGGTTAAATAAACGTTGGCAAAGAGAAAAAAGTTTCTCAGGTATTCGTCGGATCGGCTTCAGACCTGGCGGTCAACAATCAGTCCGTAAGCTTCGCCCATAGACTTTGCGAGCTCGAGAAACTGCTCTTCCGGCCATTGTTTAAGAACTTCACCGGACGTTGGATCAAGAACCTTCTGGACATACTTGCCCGTGTCTTCATCGCGTTCGATGACGAGTTTACCATCGGGTGCGTTCTGTGTTTCTTCCAGCGCCTCTTTCAGAAGCTGGCGTCTTTGTTCGGCCGGGTCTGTTGTCTCAGCGTCTTCCGCCTTGCGGACATCAGATGCTGCAGACTGTTCTTCCTGGCCTGAAGCTTCGCGAAACGCGAAACGCTCTTGTTTGATATCAGCAGCCAATGCGCCAGATACCGGGGTAAGTTTGAGATCTCCTGACATTGTGTGTCTCCTAACCGTGGAAGGAAGGACCGGAGCCGATGAATAAGATCACCGGCCCCGATACCCTTGCCTCTATCGGAAGAAGGACAATGCAATACCTGCAGAAGAGTTCGCGATAGACAGAGCCTGAACACCAAGCTGTTGCTTGGTTTGCAGGGCCTGAAGTTTCGCAGATTCTTTTGCGAGGTCCGCATCGACCAGGTTGCCGATACCTTTCTCGGTCACGTCAGACAGCTTCTGAACGAAGTCGCCGTGGATGCCGAGCGCTTTAGACGCCGTACCGAGGCGAGCGAGCGCCTGGTTCAGGTTGTCCAGCGAGGTTTCGATTGTGCCAACCGCAGCAGAAGCGTTTGTCACAGTATCAAGAGATGCTGTCGCAGCCAGTGTCACAACTCCACCACCGAGAGACAGGTTTTCGTCTGCAACGGTGATAGTAGAACCGCCATCCGCATCAGCCAGAGCTTCCACACCAGCTGTAGAGTTGTTGATGAGGTTCACGCCATTGAATTCAGCGTTGCTGACAATTGTGCCGATCTGGTCACGAAGCGCTTTGAAGTCTTCGTTGAACGCCGCACGCTGAGATGTTGTGAGCGATCCATCAGCTGCGCCAAGCGCTTTCTCTTTCATATCAATGAGAAGGTCGCCGACAGCTTCGCCAGCAGCAATAGCAACGTCGACAGTAGAGCTTGTGCGGTCGATGGATTCTTTAACAACACCAAAACCGGCAACATCAGAGCGCATGCCTTGAGCAATCGCGAAGATAGCGCCGTTGTCCTTGGCAGACGCGACTTTCATACCCGTGTTGATACGAGTTTGAGTTGTTTCGAGCTGAGAGTTTGTGTTGTTCAGCTGTTGCAGCGCAACCATAGCGCCATAGTTCGTATTCACACTCGCCATTTTAGCGATCCTTTCTGGTCTTTACTGCCTGCACGCAGGCATTACTTGAGCTTTTTGCTCGCTGGGATTCTTCCCGCATATGACTAGGCAAAAGCTGGGCCAGATTTATGGTTAAGCGTGATTTTCGGGATTCTCGGCGGCTGCTGCATTCCCATGGTTAACAAAATTTCCAGTATGGTTAGCAAGATATGAAGAGAGCGACAAAACCTGCCGACCGGCATAATTTGCCGGGTTAATTCTGCCTACATGGCCGTTGTTTTTATTGAAATTTTATCTATATTCCGCGCGTTGCACGGTCATATGCGTTCGCCAGAAACGAAAAAGCCGGGCCACAAGGGCCCGGCAGTGATGAAAGGTCTTACGCCTTTTATGTCTTCGTTTTTTTGGTCTTCCCTTATCGGAAGAAGGACAGGGCAATACCGCTTGCCTGGTTGGCAATGGAGAGCGCCTGAACACCGAGCTGCTGCTTGGTTTGCAGAGCCTGCAGTTTTGCAGATTCTTTTGCGAGATCCGCATCGACGAGGTTGCCAATACCTTTCTCAGTCACGTCAGAAAGTTTCGTGACAAAATCAGAGTGAATACCAAGCGCTTTAGACGCCGTGCCGAGACGGGCCAGAGCCTGGTTGAGGTTTGTGAGAGAAGTCTCGATTGTGCCAACCGCTGCGGATGAGTTTGTCACTGTGTCGAGAGATGCTGTCGCTGCGAGCGTCACGATTGCGCCGCCGAGAGACAGGTTCTCGTCAAGAACTGTGATCACAGAACCGCCATCGGAGTCAGCGAACGCTTCAACGCTTGCTGTAGAGTTGTTGATGAGGTTCACACCGTTAAACTCTGCGTTAGAGATAACCGTCGCGACCTGATCACGAAGCGCTTTGAAGTCTTCGTTGAATGCAGAGCGTTGGTTCGACGTCAGAGATGAATCAGCTGCTCCGAGCGCTTTCTCTTTCATATCGATGAGAAGGTCGCCGATCGCTTCGCCAGCTGCGATAGCAACATCAACGGTTGAGCTTGTACGATCGAGTGATTCCTGAACAACGCCATAGCCAGCGACGTCAGAACGCATGCCCTGAGCGATCGCGTAGACAGCACCATTGTCCTTTGCGGAAGCGACTTTCATGCCCGTGTTGATACGGGTCTGTGTTGTCTCGAGCTGAGAGTTTGTAGAGTTCAGCTGCTGCAGCGCGACCATTGCGCCATAGTTAGTATTTACGCTCGCCATTTTAGCGATCTCCATTCTGGTTATGTAACTCAGGCCTTTTGCCTGAACGGACCTTTTGTCCGCAGAATGGCTTCGCAAATGACGGGCCAGTTTCGTGCTTAACAGAAAAAGAGTTTTGACCGGTTTTTAGGGGCCCAAACATTAACGCGGCTTGGAAGCTTTATTAAAGTTTACCCGAACCGACCTTTTTATTGCCTATAGGCACATATTGCCCGGCAGAATTTTCTCTCCTTTACAGAGTATTGATATTACTGAAGAATTTTTACTCGCCTGACAAGGAATGCCCAAAAAGAAAAAGCCGGGCCCCGTAGGGACCCGGCAGGAATGAAGGCTGCCACCTTCAATATTTTAACTGATTTGCCTCGGAGAGGCCGTCGCTTCTTAACGGAAGAAGGACAGTGCGATACCGCTCGCCTGGTTGGCGATAGAGAGCGCCTGAACGCCGAGCTGCTGCTTAGTTTGCAGAGCCTGCAGTTTCGCAGATTCTTTCGCGAGATCCGCATCGACGAGGTTGCCGATACCCTTCTCAGTCACGTCAGAAAGCTTCGTGACGAAGTCTGAGTGAATGCCGAGCGCTTTAGACGCTGTGCCGAGGCGTGCGAGCGCCTGGTTGAGGTTCGTCAGAGATGTCTCGATTGTAGAAACGGCAGTAGAGGCTTTTGTGACTGTATCGATGACAGCAGTCGATGTCAGCGTCACGATAGAGCCGGACAGAGACAGGTTCTCGTCGAGAACTGTGATGACGGATGTACCGTCAGAAGACGCGAACGCCTCAATGTTAGCAGTAGAGTTGTTGATGAGGTTCACGCCGTTGAATTCAGCGTTAGAGACAACAGTCGCGATCTGATCACGAAGCGCTTTGAAGTCTTCGTTGAATGCAGCACGCTGGTTTGAAGTCAGGGAAGAGTCAGCTGCACCAAGCGCTTTCTCTTTCATGTCGATGAGAAGATCACCGATCGCTTCGCCAGCTGCGATAGCAACGTCGACTGTAGAGCTTGAACGATCAAGCGAGTCTGTGACAACGCCATAGCCAGCAACGTCAGCGCGCATGCCCTGAGCGATCGCATAAACAGCACCATTGTCTTTTGCGGAAGAGACTTTCATGCCCGTGTTGATACGGGTCTGAGTCATTTCGAGCTGAGAGTTTGTAGAGTTCAGCTGCTGCAGCGCGACCATTGCGCCATAGTTCGTATTTACGCTCGCCATTTTAGCGATCTCCATTCTGGTTATGTAACGCGTGCATTTTGCTCGCTCAGGCGTTTTGCCTGCGGACTAATAGGAGCAAGCGCGATGCCAAACCGAATGGTTAAGGGATGGGCCGGAAGCCCCCGTAATTACGGATGAAAATGTTACGAAAAAGGATGCAATTTTCCCGCGAGGCAGTTTCGACCAGGCAAAACTTTCCTCCCCCGGCAATTACTGCCTGCCGGGCCATGAAAAAACCGCCGGGGATCTCTCCGCCGACGGCCGCCTGTGCTTCTGTGTGCGTGTTCTGACGCATTGTTTCCAACTTTCGGTGGCCGTAGCAGGGGGAAGGAATACATCCCTCCCCCATTTACGACTGAAGGTCTTACTGGAACAGACTGTTGATGATCTGCGGAGCCTGGTTCGCGATCGACAGTGCCTGCACGCCAAGCTGCTGCTTCGTCTGCAGAGCCTGAAGTTTGGCACTCTCTTTTGCCATGTCCGCATCGACCAGATGGCCGACACCCTTCTCGAGGGAATCACGCAGCTTTGTCACGAATTCAGAGTGAATCGTGAGCGCCTTCGAAGACGTGCCCAGACGCGCGAGCGCCTGGTTCAGGTTAGTCAGCGATGTTTCAATCGTAGAGACCAGAGCTGAAGCATTGGTAGCTGTGTCGAGCGATGCCGTCGCAGCGATCGTCACTACGCCACCACCCAGAGAAAGGTTTTCATCTTGCACCGTAATGACAGAATTGCCATCAGCATCGGCAAATGCCGTGATTTCTGCAGTGCTGTTATTGATCAGGTTCACGCCATTGAATTCAGCATTGCCGACAATGGTTTCAATCTGATCACGCAGCGCCTTGAAATCTTCGCTGAAGGCAGCTCGTTGCGCCGTAGTCAGTGTTTCGTCAGATGCAGCAAGCGCTTTCTCTTTCATATCGATGAGAAGGTCGGAAATTGCACTTCCGGCCGCGATTGCGACATCCACCGTCGACCCGGTGCGGTCGAGACTGTCAAGAACAACGCCAAAGCCGGAAAGGTCTGCACGCATGCCCTGAGCAATGGCGTAAATCGCGCCATTGTCCTTAGCCGATGCAACTTTAAGCCCGGTATTGATACGTTCTTGGGTCCCGCTGAGAGCCATGTTGGTGCTGTTCAGTTGTTGCAGGGCGACCATCGCCCCGTAGTTGGTATTTACAGAAAGGGCAGCCATTTTAGTTTCCTTCCATTCTGGCAGGTATTGTTCTGACCATTTTAGTCAGCTGGACATTTTGTCCTGCATACGCGTGCGCAAATGGCGTGCCGTTTTGGTAAATGGAAACTTAACCGGGAAAGCCCCTATTTCATTGAATTTTCTATAAATATCGACCCATTCCGTACTCGGATAGGCAGGGTTTTCCGAGCCTGTTCGGACCTGTAGTGCAGTCTTTGCCGAGTGGTGTACTGCCCATCACAAACCTGCGATCCGCTATGGAAAATATGGAAAGCCATGATAGCTTCGCCGGCAGATATAATCGGAGGAACCGCCATGATCCGACAGGCTCTCGTTTCAGTATCACTGCTCGCAATATTCGCCGGTCCGGCATACGCCGCAGACCTCATGACACCGGATGAAATCCGTGAACGCATGACAGCCGGCGTTGATCATATTTCAAATGACGATTTGATCAGCCGCATGGAAGCTAACGAAAATCTGGTCCTGATTGATGTGCGCACGGAAGCCGAATACGAGGCTGGACACATCGCGGGCGCGCAGTCAGTTCCGCGTGGAGTCGTCGAATTCCGGATCGGGTCACTCGCGCCAGAGGCCGATCAGGAAATCATCGTCACCTGCTCTCACGGAATTCGCGCAGCAGCAGTGACAAAAATCCTGCAGGGCTTCGGATACACCAATGTCAGCGCGCATCGCGGCGTCACATCATGGGTTGAAGCCGGTCAGACAATTGAAAACCGGATGGGCACACTTCAATACGTTCCGTCAATGGGCGAGGAAGACTGATCAGGCGTTAGCGGGCTCGCCGACTTTAAGTTCGAGCCAGTCCAGAATATCAGTCGCGACCTGGTCTGAACCTGGCTCGTCCAAAATCCAGTGCGCGTGGTTTTCGTACTCACGAAAATCACCCGGCACAGGGGCGCGGGCATATTTCTCACCCACTTTGCGAACAGCCTTGGCTGGCGTCGCTCTGTCTTTACTGGCGGCAATCGTCAGCGTTGGCACCTGAAAGCGTTCCTCGCGAATAACAATTCCGTCCGCCAGATTTCCATATACTTTGCCTGAATCATAAAGTGCCGTCGCATAGATTTCTTCATGACGGGCACGTGGCACACAGTTCAGAACGCCCCATTTGAAACCGGTTTTCCAGACTTTATGGGCCTTGGACCGGTTCTGCGACAAAACAATGTTCAGAAAGGTGATCGCCACAGCAGGCGTGACGGCATGGCAGTCACGCGACTGGGCCGGCGTCAGAAACACCCCGCCCGATGTCATACTCATTTCAACAAGCGACTGGGCAATCAGGCCGCCCATAGAGTGCCCGATCACAACCGGCTTTTCGCCCGTTTCCTCACGAATGCGGCGGCATTCCTCCGACATCGCTGTGATGTAATCGTCCAGACCGAGCTTATTCAGCTCATCGGGCGGGTTCTCGGCCAGTCGATATTCGGGAAAGAGGGTTGGTGCTTCACAGGTCCAGCCTGCACGCTCCAGAAAGCGGCGCATCGGCGTCCAGACACTGCCAGCGCAACCAACGCCATGAATGAGAAGCAGTCTGCGGCTCATAAAAAACCTCCCCGTATATTTTCAGGGAGGTTAGCTCGGTTTAGGCGCAGGGCATAGATGGCGAAAGAGCACGCCCTTATTCGCCGTTCAGACCCTGCATGATCAATCGGTTGATATCGATCAGATCCTGAATGTCTTCGTCTTCACGCATGATCGCAGAGGTATGCTTGCTGACGAAAATAGACAGAGAAATAATGCTGGCACGCAGCTGGGCCGGCAATCCGTTATCCGGATTTGCACAGTCCAGAGACAGCGCAGACCAGACCCGCCGGTTCCAGTCCAGCGCGTCCATGAGCTTATGGAGATCGCTCTTGCCAGTTTTTTCTGCCTCGACCAGCGCGGCGGTTACCTGAGCAAAGAGGCGATACTCAATTTCACGCGGATTCTCGGTCCGACGTGCTGTCTGCTGATACGCCTTGATGGACATGCCCCAAGCGCTCCTCTTCGTATGACATTATGTTCCGGCACCTTGTCAGCGCCTTATAATATTGACCCGCCATCACATCCTTGGAACAGGAAATGCATTCCTTGAGGATATCAGGATTTTTAATGACGGACATGAACTCCGTCATTTTCACCACAAATTCTTCATACTGGGCAGAGATGTCCGAAGGATCGAGATACATCATCATAACCGGGAAATAGATGCGCTTCGCAGGCGTATCCGCTTCGTGCGGCTGCATAATGTCTTTCTCACGCAAAACGGACGCTTTGTTCTGCAGAAGCAGAACACCGCGACGATCGCCGTTTTGAATGACAGCGCCGTTCACAACGAATTTTTCGCCTGGTTTCAGCGACAATTTAAGCGGCATGGTGTCCTCCAGCCAGTAAACATTCTGACTGGTTTTACCTCCATCAGGTTAATGCAAGTTTTAGATGGAGTAATTCGAAGTTAGCCGTTTCTTAAAGAGACCATGGCAATTCGGTATAAACGCAATCACCGGAGCGCCACATGACAGACGCCACCCAGAACACAACTCTCGATCAAGCGCTGGACGCGGCACCTCTAGCCAATCCAATGCCAGCTGACGCCGTTGGTGACGCAGCTAAGAGTCAGGCGCTGCAAACGGTTCTTCGTTTCAAGAACAACAAATCTGACGATAAGCTACGCAAGGCCATGCCGCTGATGAAGCGCGCTGTTCGACTTATCAACGAAGAAAAATATCGCGAGGCAGCGCAGCTGGGCCTGCAAGCCGTCAATATTGACGAGAACCTCTCCCTCGCCTGCCACATTACAGCTATCGCACTGGACAAGCTGGGCGTCGCAAGCCTCGCGCTAGGCATGTATGAACGCGCGCTCCAGCTCTCACCGGAAGAGCCTGAAATCTATCAGAACCTTGGCCTGCTGGCATGGCGCATGGACCTTTATGATGTCGCCGAGAAGTTTTTCCGTATCTTCTGTCGCATGATGCCGGAGCATGTCGAAGGGCCGAACAACCTCGCCTGCGTTCTGCGTGATAAGGGCGAATTTGAAAGCGCTATCGAAGTGCTTCGCGCCGCGATTTACGAGAATCAGGAAAGTTCGCTTCTGTGGAACTCGCTCGGCACCGTGATGATGGAGCAGACCGAATTCGACAATGCGGTTCTGTTCTACGAACAGGCGCTACAGCTGGAGCCGAACCTTGCGCGCGCCTACCACAATATCGGCTATTGCCGCGCGACAGAGGGCCGCCACGACATTGCACTCGAACATCTTCAAAAGGCGCTCGATCTGGGCGTCCTGCCAGCAAATGAGCGCGCGGAAACCGAGCACGCGATTGCGATCTCCCTCATTGGTTCCGGTCAGCTCGACAAAGCGTGGGACGCATATGAATGCCGCAACAATCCACGTTATGGCGGCGCGACATCCTACTCCATCCCGCTGAAGCAATGGGATGGCGAACCGCTGGAAGGCAAGAAAATCCTCGTTGTCGGCGAGCAAGGTCTCGGTGACGAAGTCATGTTCCTGAATATCGGCCATGACTTGATTGACCGCCTCGGCCCTGAAGGCTCTCTGACCATCGGTGTCGTACCGCGTCTGGAAGCCCTGATGCAGCGCTCATTCCCGACAGCGAAAGTCACCAAGCACTCTACGGTTCGCTCAAACGCCATTCCGCTTCGTGGCTGCCCGCTGATCACCGACTGGGACACCTATGATTTCTGGGCCCCAATGGCGAGCGTACTGCGTGCTCTGCGTACAGATATCAAAGACTTCCCGACAGAAGGTGGCTTCCTGACACCTGATCCGAAACGTGTCGAGCATTGGAAAAACGAACTCGCCAAGCTTGGCCAGGGCCTCAAAACCGGCATCCTCTGGAAGTCCATGCTGATGACGGCGAAGCGTTCGAAATACTATTCTCCGTTCACGCAGTGGAAGGACACGCTGAAAACCGAAGGCGTTGTCTGGGTGAACCTTCAGTACGGCGAATGCGCCGAAGATATCGAACGCGCTGAGAAAGAATTCGGCGTCAAAATCCATCAGATGGAAGGCATCAATCTGAAAGACGATCTGGACGATCTGGCTGCACTTTGCGTCGCGCTTGATCTGGTCGTCGGCCCGATGAACGCCACGACAAACATCGCGGCTGGTTCGGGCGCGCGCACTGCCATTATCGGTGCGCCAAATGCATGGCCGTATCTCGGCACTGGAGAACTGCCATGGTATCCGACTGCGAAAGTCTTTGCACCTGACACGATCAACAACTGGAAGCCCGCAATGAAGAGCTTCCGCGAATGGCTTACAGAACAGGCCACAAAAGGCTCTGATGCGAAGGTCAAAGGCGCTGCCTGAAAGCCAGTTTAAGGCAGCGACCTCATCGGTCCGCCTTCACATAGTTTCTGATACAGCGCCGCGTCTTCTGCGTGGCGCTGTTTTAGTTTCTGCAATGCTGCGTCTGAGCGCTGGTTCGCTCGAGCCAAATACTTTCCTGGCGGTTGAGGCGTTTGACCGCCACTAAAAATAAAATCCGCCCGACTTCCATCTTCGTATTGAATAGTTGAAGCATCACATATCTGAACGGGATCGAACTCTTGAAACTCGCTATTATCGGCGCCGGATTTTCAGGCCTCACTTGCGCACGCATTGCCCGCCAGAACGGATTGGACGTTACAGTTTTTGATAAAGGGCGCGGCGCAGGCGGGCGGCTTTCCACCAAGCGCATCAGCGCGGACGGGGCCGAATATCGCTTCGACCACGGGACAAGCGCATTCGACGCGCGCTCCGAGGCGTTCGCAGATGCGCTTCAGCCACTTATAGATGCAGGGTTCGTTGCAGAGCTTCATGCCAATGACAACGGGTTCCCGAAAGGCTTTGTCGGCACGCCCGGCATGAACTCCACCATCAAAGGTCTGGCCGAGGGCCTCGATGTTCGCTTTGGCCAACGCGTGGAGCGCATGACACGCACACCGCGAGGCTGGGCGCTGTCTTTTGAACAGGATATCCCGCCATTCGACTGCGATGTCGTTGTCTGCGCAATCCCAGCAGAACAGGCGACCATTCTTCTTGCGGATGCCGCCCCCGAGTTTTCCGCGAAAGCTGGCGACGTCGTTTCAGAGCCCCGCTGGGTGACTATGCTGGGCTTCTCGACACCTCTGCCAGTGGATTTCACCACTCTGAAACCGGAACAAAGCTCCATCGCTGCGATCATCCGGAACCAGACCAAGCCGGGTAGAGATGCCACGAAGGACTGTCTCGTTCTTCATGCCAGCACAGACTGGTCGAAAGCGCATCTTGAAGACGACGCCAGTGATGTTTTGACCGCCATGAAATCGGCATTGGCCGAGACATTGTCGATAGAGCTGCCATCGCCCGCTGTAGAGCACGCCCACCGTTGGCGCTATGCCGTCACATCCAAGCCAGCTGGCGAGCCCTTCATGCTGACCGAAGACAAGACCCTCGGCGTTTGCGGAGACTGGCTTTTGGGCGGGGGGGTCGAAGATGCCTGGGCGAGCGGTAAAGCGCTCGGCGGCGCTCTGTCAGGCGCGGCGGACTAAAGCGTCCGGCTCATCATCATCGTGAACACCAAGAATGACAGGATCGGCGGCATCTCTTGCGATCGGGAAGAAGGCGCTGACTTCAGTCCATTTGCCTTCTTCACTATCGATTTTAAACTTCCCGCCGTGCATCTGAACAATCTCTTTAACGAGATTGAGCCCGATGCCTGTGCCTTGAATACTGGTCGCCGTTGATGCCCGGAAGAAACGCTCTGTTACACGAGCCAGTTCTGCTTGCGGAATGCCAACACCGTGATCGCGAACTTTGATGATCGCCCAATTGCCTTCGACAAAACCGCAAATATCGATGCGCGGGTCCGCTTTGGAGTATTTCACGGCGTTGCCGATCATATTCCCCAGCACATGCTCCATCAGGCGCGGATCGCAGCTGAGCTCATCCGGAAGATCTTCAATATCGATCTCGAACTGGTACTCGGTCGCGATCTCCTTGTGACGATCCAGAACGTCTAGAATATGCGACTGGATATCCACCATTTCCGGCTCGAACTGCAGCTTTGAAGCCGCCATGCGTGAGGCATCCAGTGTACGCTCGACCAGATTGGAAAGACGTCCAACAGAGCCGCGGATTTTTTCCATCCGCTCGCGAACCGCTTCGGCATCCATGCTGTCAGCCCGGTTCTCGACACGGCGCGCCATGCCGTCAATCACGGCGAGCGGCGTACGGAATTCATGGCTGACCATGGACACAAAATCATTCTGCATCGCATTGAGTTCACGCTCTGCCTTCAGCGCCTGCTCCAGCTTCAGCTTTTGCTCTTCAAGCTCGGCAGTTCGCAGGCAAACCTGTTGAGCGAGGTTATCGCGGTGTGTCTGAAGTTCGGCATAGAGCGAATTAAGCTCTGCGTTCGCCTCGGTCAGCTGCTTGTTCGACGTGATGAAGCCGTAGAGATTTTGAAAATAGCTACGCACAAGCATGAACACGACAAGCATCACCGTAATGAAGTTCAGCGCCATTGCGGTGTAAGCAAGGTTTCCGCGCGTCGCAAAAAACAGGACGAACGTTGTGCCGCTAATCGTCATACAGACGAGTGCAGCCAGCGGGACTTGAACAACCGCGAAGACAGTCCCGATCAGCGTTACGGAAATAAAGAACGCGATATGTGTTTGCTGGTTTGCATCGCCAAACGGGAAAAGCAGAATACACCAGACGGACAGGAAAACGGCCATGCCTGCTAGAAGCGCTGAGAGCTTTCGTAGCTCCTGAGCGGCCTCGAGATGACTTGCATATTCTTTCGGCCGCATGAACCAGAACAGGCTTCGGACAATAAACAGGCCGATCAGGACAGCAGGCGTCCAAATCGCCAGCTCCGGCGGCGCAGCCGAGGCAAAGCTGACGGCGAGGCCGAACACATTGAACGCGACAATGATGTAAATCAGAGGAATCTGGCGCGACATAGCCGCCATCTGAGCCTGCACAAGCTCAGGTTCGTCGGAATGGATCCGGAACAGATTTTTAAATTTCAGCTTCTCGTGCATGCTGTGACCTCAGCATGCAGTCTTACCCACAAAAGGTTTAATTTTGCGGGAGCAGACGTTTACAATTTTATCGATTGGCGTTGAGCAATTATCATCTACGCGTACTAGGCAGCGCTAATAAGACTACAGCAATCAGCATCCTGCTTCTGCGCGTCTTCCGGCGCACTGATTGGCAGTCTAACAGTGACTTCAGTCCACTCGCCTTCTTTGCTGTCGATGTTAAACTTACCATTATGTGCACGTATCAACTGGGCAACGAGGTTCAAACCGATACCCGTCCCCTTGATGCCCGCGGAAGTCGATGCGCGGAAGAAACGCGACGTAATTTTCGGCAACTCTTCTTTTGGAATCCCAACACCCCTGTCTTTGACTGAAAGAAAAACGCAATCGCCATCCCTCCCCATAGTCACTTTGATATGCGGACGTAGACGTGAGTACTTGATTGCATTCGAAACGAGGTTCGAGACGATATGATCGAGATGCTTCGGATCGGCATCAACACAATCCGGCAACATCCCCACATCGTACTCGAACGTAAATTCTGACGCGATATCCCGATGTCGTTCCACAATACCTTCCACAAACTGGCGGATATCAACGCAAGCGTAATTACAATCAATCTCGCCTTCTGAGACTCTTGAAGAATCCAGCGTTTCATCAACCATATCCGACAGACGACGTACCGATGATCTGATCGTCGCAAGCCGTTCTGATATCTGTCCAGCATCCATTTTCGACAGAGACCGTGAAATACGACGCGCAGTACCGTCAATGATGGTCAAGGGTGTGCGAAACTCGTGACTTACTGTCGCTACGAACTGATTCTGTAGCTGGCGAAGCTCACGCTCCTGATCAAGTGACAATTCTAACTGAAGCTTTTGATGTTCCAAGGCAGCAGTCTGCTTTGCAACTTCATCTGCAAGATGGTCGCGGTGAAAACGAACTTCCATGTTCAGCCGTTCCGTCTCTGCAATATTCTCGGCAAAGAAATCCAGCACACGCCGCATACGCTCAAGTTCACTACGTGCATTGCGCCGGAGCGGACGCGACGCGTTCGTGTCATAGGCCCTGCAAAGACTCAGCATCTCGTCACTCACACCAGCGATCTGGCTAACAATGGAACGACCGATCCAAACCGCCAGTGCTCCGCAGATCGTGATCAGGATCACGACTGCGATCCAGATCGCTACAATCGTGCCGTCAATAACAGTCCGTTGTTGTATGGTCGCCGTGTCAGCCCGCGCAAGAAGGTCCCCGGACATTGCAGACACTGCTGACGCGAGCTCGGCATGCGCCGCAACAGCCATATCCTGTTGACGCATCAATTGGAGACGTCCCTCACTCCAGTCTTCAAATCCGCGTTGATAGGCGGAGAAGAGCGCGGAAATCTCATCACGCTGGATCTCGCTAAGATCTGCTTGCTGCAAGCCTGCGCTAAACTCGTCGGCACGCGCTTCGAAACGCGCAATGTAGCTTGTGTCCAGACGCATCATGAAATCCTTCTCATGACGGCGCATCATTAGCATGTGGACTGTCAGGCTTTCCTGATCAAGAGTCTGAAGGCGTCGTTCTATGTCGTGCACGGCCTTGCGGAGTTCACCTTCCAACCCGCTATTTTCATCAAGACCAAGTCGCTCCCTTGCCTCAAATGCCGCCCGTGTCTTGGCGATATACCTTTCTGAGAGCGATGAAAGCGACCAGTCAGATGTGTATTGCTCGACTGTAGAGACAAGCTCTCTCAGGCGGGGGGCGTCATTCTCAAAATTGGCTAAATCATCGACATTCCGTTCTGCAAGAAAACGGGAAGCATACATTTCAAGCCGCAGAAGCTCGGTCTCCAGCCGCCTGGATTCATCTGCCTGTGCAGACAACTGGACTTGTACAGACTGCAGACGTTTTGTCATCTGTCCGGTGATACTGAAGGCGGCAGTAAGCGCGATTAATGAAAGGATGGCTGCGCTGGTCAGCAACAACACTCTTTCGCGTACAGAGAGTTTGCGAATATCCACCTGATCACCCGATTTTTAAATTCGAGGCAAGTCTATCTTGTAAGTATTAAAAATATTTGGCCATAAGTATGGGAATTTACGAATCCACAAATACTTCAAAGTGATTTTAAATATTTCACAAAACTGTCTTATTCGCCACTACCCAGCAAAAAATGCGCACTAAGCGTTGCCACTGGCCGGGCCCGTTCCGATTGCCACGCTTCAGCATGAACATTCGCGATGCGCCGCCCCTGCTTGGTCACGGTCGCGCGGGCGTAGAGGTTTTCTGCCTTCGCCTGACGCAGGTAATCGATGGTCAGATTAATCGGCTTGGCGAGGCTAACCTCGTCCGATAGCAGAAACAGCTGGGCCATCGCCGTCAGCTCAAGAAATGCGCCTGTCGCGCCGCCATGAAGCGCACGAATGGACGGATTGCCGATGATCTTCTCTTCGAATGGAAGGATCGCCGTCATTTCGTCGCCCATGATTTCACATTTGAAACCGATAAAATCGGCAAACGGCGTCCGGTTAAGATAGTCCTGAAGCTTCTTCTGACGCTGGAGAATGTCCTCGCTCATCAGCTGCCCTCCCCGGTATTCGTGGGAAAGCCCTTAATGGTGTTCAGAGCAAATGATCCGGACGCTGTGGCAATCACGCGGTCGCGGCTTTCATGATAAGCCCAGGCGCGCGTGAACGCGACGGTGCGGGTCATGTGGTAACACTCGGCCTCAGCGATGATATCGCGGCCCACTTCTGCCGGACGCATATAGTCAATACGCAGATCGAGGGTCGCAGTAGACTTCATCTCGGAGAGGGCTGCGATAACTGAAACACCGGACACATTATCCAGCAAAGCCGTCACAACACCGCCGTGAATAATTCCGGTCTCGATGTCGCCAATTGTCTCTGGTTTGTAGGGCGCGCGCGCGATAGCCTTGCCCGGCTCAAGATCGACCAGCTCAAACCCTAGCGTGTTCGCATACGGCACCTTATTTATGATATTAGGCGCATATTGCCGAATAAGATCGAAGAAATCAGGATTCTCTGTCATGGCACCTCACTACACCGAGTGTCAGCGTACGGAAATAGATAATCACCATGACTGACGCGAACGACATCGCCGGATACTGGACCGGATGGTATGCTTATGGCACCGCCGCAGACGATCAGCGTATACCCTTTTCAGCCTTTCTGGAGTCGGTTGCCGAACTGGAATTTACCGGCACCACTCTGGAACCAAACACCTTCGCCGCGCCCATGTTGCGCGAGCTTTCAGCCGATGTTATGGGAGAAATGGCCGGTGAAAGCGTGATCTTCGAAAAGCTGTATCACCCAGGCCCGGAAGTCCATCAGGCCCATATTCAGTATCTTGGCCGACTGTCGGATGAGGCGAGCCGGATCTTTGGCGAATGGCATGTCGGGACCGGCGAAGATTTTCTGTCCGGTCACTTCGAAATGGTGCGCCTGTCACGGCGAACCGCAGAAGCTGATGCGATATTCTCTGTCGAATCGCCTGCCTTCCAGCTTCCGGATGAATTAACCCGCCCTTCAACCCCTCCGGACACGGACGGCGAGGACACGCAGTCCTGAGTGGATATTCGCTGGGCATAAGACCAGCTATCTCGCCGTGACGTGCACGGAAGCGATTGAGTTTTGATACCCGCAATTTTACAGTAGGGTCCGCTCGTGCGGAAAACCGCCAGCCGATTCAAGTGACAGCGCCAGATGATGATTTCAAAGACCCAGGGCAAACGCGAGCGCTCCAAAGCTGCTAACCGTGAAGCAATACTGGATGCTGCGCGTCTCGTTTTCGCAGAACTCGGCTATGAGACGACGACCGTTCGAGACATTATCCGCCGCACCGATCTGGCGAGCGGAACGTTCTACAATTATTTCAAATCCAAAGAAGAAATCTTCGAAGCGCTCGCGGAAACGTCTGCGGCTGAATTCGGCCGCCTTCTCAGAACACTTCCGCGCGAAAACATAAGCTTTGAAGAGTACCTCAAATGCGCCTTCAGTGCTTACTTCCACTTCATTGTGGAACGGCATGCTGAAGTTCTGAGGCTTGCAGCACCCAAAATCCATATTAGCGACGTGCGGTCTGATACACCTGAAATGAACGCCATTTTTCAGGAGATCCGCAAGGACATCGAGACCATCCTCGCCTCCGAGGGTTCGCCTGATATCGACACCGCCTATCTGACCGCCTCCGCTATCGGGATCGCCCGCGAACTTGGCGATGTCATGCTCACGCGGATTTCAAATGATCAGGATCAGACCGAGAAGCTGGTTGAACAGGCGACGGATTTTGCGACTAATCTGATCTTGTGTGGTATCCGCCATGCTTTTGATGAAATTCGCACCTAAGATAAAACTCAGCGAACAAAGATACACGGGGAAATGGGCATGAGCTTTAGCACTATGCTGGCCAAAATGGTCATGAAGCTGCCGAATAGCTGGCTGGTCAAAATGTCTGGGGGACACCCGGTCCAGCTCGGCGGACGCACGCTGGACCCACACTTCCAGATGATTGCCCACTCCGCGCGCAAGCAACCGCCTATGTCTTCACTCAGCCCCCAAATTGCCCGTGCAGCATCAGCAGAAGGCCTTGCGCTTTTTTCAGGCGACCTGCCATCCGGCGTCACGACGGAAGATACAAGCATTCCGACAGAAACGCATTCCATCCCGGCCCGAATTTACAAGCCATTCGGTCAGGACCCGAACATGCCGGTTATCGTGTTCTACCACTTTGGCGGCGGCGTTATTGGCGACCTCGAAACAAGCCACGAATTCTGCGGACTGCTGAGCCATATCTGTAAAGCGCCGGTTGTCTCTGTCGATTACCGTCTTGCTCCCGAACATAAATGGCCATCCGGTCTGAATGACGCGATTGCGGCCTATGAGTGGTGCTTACAGGAAGCTGAAAACCTTGGTGCATCTCCGGGCCATGCTGCCGTGGCTGGCGATTCCATGGGCGGTAACTTCACCGCCATCGTCGCGCAGGAAATGATGCGCGATCACAAGCCGCAGCCCGTGCTTCAAATTTTGATCTATCCGGCAACAGAAATCGAGTTTGAATCATCCAGCATGAATATCTACGCCGACAGCTACCCGCTGACGCGCGACACAATGGAATGGTTCATCAACCAGTATCTACCGGAAGGCGCAGACCGCGAGGACCCGATGATTTCGCCTATGTGTTCCACCCAGCTGGAAAACCTCGCGCCGGCGATTATCGTGACAGCAGGCTTCGACATTCTGCATGATCAGGGCAAAGCCTATGCGGATCGTCTCACAGATGCAGGCGTTGACGTGGTTTACCGGTGCTATGACAGCCTTGCGCACGGCTTTACGGCGTTTATGGGCATTTCACCCGCAGCACGGAAAGCCTGCGAAGATATTGCCGCGCTCGTTCGTGACGAGTTGCGCGAGCGGGTTTAAACCCGCTCTACGTCAGAATTTCGGAATTCGGTAAAGTCACCACAAAGACTGATGCGGGCTTGTCTGCGCCCGCGCCTGACTGGCGTTCCAGCGTCAGATCACCGCCATGGAGGCGTGCAATACGGCGCGCCAATGGCAATCCAAGCCCGCCAACAGGCTTGTCCTCTTCTTCGCGCTTACGGCCCTTCTGGAACATATCGAAGATGATCTTTTCATAACCGTCCGGAATGCCCGGACCGTTGTCTCTGATCTCGATATGTGTGTCCTGCTCGCCGCGATAGACATCAACGCGAACTGTAAGGTCCTGATCCTTCGGCGTGTGAACCAAAGCATTCTCGAACAGGTGTACAAACATTTCCTGGATGCGGACATCATGCCCGATACAGGCTTCATCCCCGCGATAGTCGAGCACGGCATTGCTGCGCTCTTCAGACATCATCGCACGCTCGAAAGCCGAGGCCGCAAGCTTTTTCAGATTTAATTCTGAAGGCTCGTCCAGACCTCGCCCGAGACGTGCATACGTCACGATGCCATCAAGCATCTCGGACACGCGCGAAACACTGTCTTTTACAATATCAAAATGCGCTGCAGCCTGCGTGGTGTTCCCCGCTTCCAGCTCGCGTTCATAGAATTCAAGAAACTGACCAATGTGTCGAACCGGTGTTCTCACATCATGAGCTATGACAGAAGCCAGCTCTGCAAGCAGAGCGGTGGAGTCTGCCTGGTCATGTTCAAAGGATACTCGTTTAGGCACTTATTCCCCACCCCGGGTTCAATGTAGTCAAGTTAACGCGAAGGTCCCCTCCGCCTTTAAAAAATCAATATCTGAAATCAGCATACAAAACGTTCAAAGAACCTTAAGGCTGCATTGAGTCTCTCAAGTTTCGCAAGAAAAATGCACGAATCACTTCTCTATTACATGTGCTCTTCCGGCAGTTCTTCGGGCTTTAACAGTCATGGTGACAGTTAAGCTCTGTAAAGTCTGTGGAAGAATTATCCTAAGTTATTGCAGGTTTGTATATTTAACAGTATCTTGGACTTGTACTATCTGAGTCTAAACATGCGCATCCACTATGTAGAAGATAACGCGCTCGACGCGAAAATCCTGACCGAAATGGTTGGGGAAGAGCGCGATATTCAGCTCAATATCAGCGAACGCATTGAAGACTTTCAGCGCCTGTCACAACTTGGTCCAGCCGATTTTGTATTGCTGGATGTGCGACGGCCAGATGCCATTTCCATCGAAGATGATATCAAGCGCGTCCGTGAATTCACCGACGCGCCAATCGTATTTGTTACCTCTGACGACGCCGAGAACATGCGTCAGGAAGCTGTCTCCAGCGGCGCAGAAGCCGTTATCGATAAGATCGACCTGAGTTCGAAGCTACTGAAGCAGATTCTCGCCAACTCGAAATGGCGCCGCAAAGCACCCGACCAGCCCGCAGAAGGCAAGGTCAGCTCGCGGGATATCAAACGATCTGTCGAATCGCTCAGAGGTCCGTTCTCCTACATTGAACTCAGTCTTCAGACGCTTCTGGAAACAATGGAAGATTCCGGCCGCTCCAGCACGGCCGATTATGTCGCCCACCTTCTGGAAACCGTGCGCGCCATTCGCGCCTATTCAGAAGACGATCTCTCTCAGGCGACACGCACACCGATTCACGAGCTACTGCTTGAAACGGCAGAGCGCGTGTCCAGCACTGCCCAATCGAAACAGGTGAATCTTGTCTTCGAGACAGAGACGTCCTGGTTCACGCAAATTGGCTCTCGCCCGCTCGCGACACTTGGCATCCAGCACCTCGTTGCGGGCATTCTGCGAGCCTGCGAGAAAGGTGACCGCGTTTCCATTCGCTCAGAACGTCATGAAGACGGTATTGCGCTGAATATTTTTGTCAGCAGGGCAGTCATTCCGTCGAAGGAAGCCTTGTTCGATCTGACGAAAGCAGCGCCATCGCTTGGGCTGGATTCAAAAGCGTCCCTGCAACTGGGCCTGACCCTGCTTTCAGTGCCACCTGAACAGGTCGATGTTCACGTGCACAATGGCAATCTGTTCCTGAAATTAATCGTTTAGCCCTGGCGGCCAAACATTTGCGAACTGCGTTCGTCAAAAGCTGCCTGTTCGCGCTTTTGAATTTCCTGACGCTCCCGAAGCTTGTGTTGCTCAAGCAATTGCTCAAGTCGTTTGAGTTCAGCGAAGGCGCGGTTGATCGCCTTCTGGCAGTCCAAATGAGCCTGATCGGCAAGCTTGAGCGCTTCATCCAGATTAACTTTGCGGAGCTTTTGACGATCCAGAAATGCCGCAAACCCGAGTCCAGCCATTGGCGAGCCGTCGAACATGGATGCCTCGGCTTCGATGCTGGCTTCGCACGATGCCATCTCCGCAAGGATTTCATTCCGCGTTTCCAGAGCGCGACGCATCTCAATTGCGAGGGCGTCGACGTCCTTCTGGGCACGTTTGATCAGAGTTTCGAGCGTCTTACTCATGCGCTGGCATCATAGATCTGGCGGAGCGCATCAAATACGGCGTCTGGCGCTGTCGGGTCTGACTGGCTTTGTGTCAGGAACTCATTCAGTCCCTCATTCAGACGGATAGCACGATCCGTCTCAGGGTCGGCGCCCAGCGCATACGCCCCGATCCGGATCAACTCTTCCATATCTGAATATGTCGAGATGAGGCGGCGTACATTGCGCACTAGCTCAGCCTCTTCCGGTCCGTGCAGCTGGGATGCAAGACGCGAAAGCGATTTCAGAATGTCGACCGCCGGATAACGCCCGCGCTCACCGATATGACGCGACATAACAATGTGACCGTCGAGAATACCGCGCACAGCATCAGCGACGGGCTCGTTATGGTCGTCACCATCGACAAGAACAGTAAAGAGGCCCGTTATGGAACCTGATCCCTGTTTACCAGGGCCGGCACGTTCAAGCAGCTTTGGAAGTTCTGCGAATACAGATGGAGTGTAACCGCGCGTCGTAGGCGGCTCGCCTGCGGCGAGACCAATCTCGCGCTGCGCCATGGCAAATCGCGTCACGCTATCAAGAAGACAGAGCACTTGCCTGCCCTGATCACGGAAGTACTCGGCGACAGCAAGCGCAGACATTGCCGCCCGCTTACGCGCTGGCGCAGGGGCATCAGATGTCGCCGTGACGATAACAGAACGGGCAAGCCCTTCCGGACCGAGCGCATCCTCAACAAACTCGCGAACTTCCCTGCCCCGCTCACCGATCAGACCGATCACAATCACATCTGCATCAGCGCCTTTGGCCAGCATGCCCATCAAAGTAGACTTACCGACACCGGAGCCGGCGAAGAGGCCAAGGCGCTGTCCCTGACCGCACGGCGTGAACAAATCCATGACGCGGACGCCGAGATGCAGGCGTTCTTCAATGCGTGAGCGCGTATGTGCAGAGGGCGGCGGCGCATCTACAGGCTTGGCATAAGGGCCATGAGGCAATTCCGGGCCACCATCCATCGGCAGGCCGAACGGATCAACGACGCGGCCGAGCCACTTATCGGACGGGTATAGAACGGCAGGTTCTGTCTGGAAGAACACTTTAGCGCCGGGATAAACTGCCTGGCTTTCTTCGCAGGCGAGCAACACAGCCAGCTCACCGCGAAAGCCTACAATCTCCGCGAGCGGGCCATCTGACGCTCCAATATGCGCGAGCGCGCCGATGCGTAATGCCGTTCGAGGCCCACTTGCCTCAATACGCAGCCCTTCAAGAGCTTCAACGCGACCGGTCAGCTGAATAGCCGAAGCGCGTTTAACGTCCCGAATGAGGTCCTGAAGCATAATATCGCTACAATCAGAGTGAGGGTGAAAGTTTCCTCAGAGAGTCGTCCTATGCGCTTAAGCATTCGTTAAGAGCGCGGCCCGTTTTGTTCATTCATTAATGAGGCGAATGTTTGTTTTCCCCGTGAAGCACGGCGCCATCTGGTAACGAACCCGGCCCAACTCGTTAACAAAGTGCCAAGAAAAAGAGTCAAATTTCGTTGGGTATTGCCTGAAAATGAGAATCAGGGAGTCTTTGTCCACAGGCTTCTCGAATCTCAAAAACCCCGTAAATGCTGGGGTTAACGCATCAAAATGACGGATTAGAAATCTTCGTTAAAATTTTTGATGCGAAAAGGAGTTCGCGTTAACCATTTCGCAACCCGACAACTGTTTACCTATAGGCGAAGACCGCCAACGCGTTACACTGTTAGTGATTCGGGAGACGACTTGATGCGCGTACTATTGATTGAAGACGACCACGCAGTCGCTCGCAGCATCGAGCTGATGCTCAAAGCAGCTGGGTTCAACATCTACCAGACGGACCTTGGCGAAGAGGGCGTCGATCTTGGTAAGGTGTACGAGTATGACATCATCATTCTCGACCTTTCACTTCCAGATATCTCAGGCTTTGATGTTCTCAAGCAGCTCCGCATGAGCCGCGTGAACACACCAGTTCTGATCCTCTCCGGTAACCCGGACATTGAGGCGAAAGTCAAAACGCTCGGTTACGGCGCTGACGACTACCTCACAAAACCTTTCAACAAAGACGAACTGATCGCTCGTATCACTGCGATCGTCCGCCGCTCTAAAGGTCACGCTGAAAGCGTTATCCGCACTGGCGAGATCGTTGTGAACCTCGACGCTAAGACTGTTGAAGTTGGCCAGCAGCGTGTTCACCTCACCGGTAAAGAATACCAGATGTTCGAGCTTCTTTCCCTGCGTAAGGGTACGACGCTCACCAAGGAAATGTTCCTCAACCACCTCTATGGCGGTATGGACGAGCCTGAACTGAAGATCATCGACGTCTTCATCTGTAAGCTCCGCAAGAAGCTTCAGCAGGCCACCAAGGGCAACCACTACATCGAGACTGTCTGGGGCCGTGGTTACGTTCTTCGTGATCCTTCTCCAAACGCTCAACAGCTTCGCGACGAAGAAGCCGCTTAAGGCCTTCACGCAACTGAAAAAGAGAACGGCGCCCTTGGGCGCCGTTTTTTTTATGCCCTTCCCCATGAAAGCGTAATTTCAACCCTCGCCCCATAAACGCAATTGACAATCATTCTCATTATCAATATCGGACCCTTATTGATAATGACTCGCAATTGCGTCAGGGGAAATCCATGTCACTTTCGAAATCAGGTTACAGCGCCGGGGTCATCGCGCTGCTGACCGCTCTCAGCTTCACACCACAAGCCTTCGCGCAAGCCGCGTCCGGCGAACCAGCCGATGCAGAAAGCCGCCAGGAGACGATCATTGTTGCAGGCGAAGTCGATGCATTTGGCGCCACCAAAACAGATACGCCCATTACCGAAACCGCTCGCTCTGTTTCGATCGAACCTGCGGACGTATTCATCGAACGTGGCGCACTCAATCTGTCCCAGACAGTGTCTTACGTATCAGGCGTAACAGCTGAGACATACGGCTTCTCCACTAGAGGCGACTGGGTCACATCCCGCGGCCTCTCTATTCCGCGCTACCGCGACTCCATTCAGGAGCTTTTCGGCAGCTATAACACCACGCGCGTCGAACCGTGGACGGTGGAACAGGTCGAAGTGCTGCGCGGCCCTGCATCCGTACTTTACGGACAGGGATCACCGGGCGGTCTTCTGAACGTTGTGTCCAAAACGCCCCGTGAAGATTTTGGTGGCTTCCTCGTAGCAGAACTTGGAAACTTTGACCGCTATCAGCTGGCTGGCGACATCACTGGGTCGGTTGCAGGAACAGACGGCCAGCTGCTCTTCCGAATGGTGGGCTTGTATCGAAACACCGGCTCTCAGGTCGATTATGTCGACGAAGAAACAGGCGTTTTCATGCCCTCCCTCACCTGGCTGCCATCGCCTGATACAAGGCTGACTTTGATCGGCGTCCATCAGGACACAAAAGGCGACGTCGCTGCCCAGTTCATCCCGGTGGAAGGCACGCTCTTCCCTCATAACGTCACCGGCGAGTATATCGATCAGGACGTCTATGCAGGCGAACCGGGCTTCAACTTCTTCGATACCAAGTCCGACCAGATCACGCTTCTGGGCGAGCATCGCATCAACGAATACTGGCGCCTTGAGGGTACCGCACTCTGGCGCTCCGGCGAGGCAGCATACCAACAGGCCTGGCCAACTTTTACTGGCGCGGGTCAAAGCCGCTACCTGAACCAGTATCTAGGCGTTCCCCTCGTCACCGAAACAACCGTTGCACGTACATTCTACGCAGCTGACAACACATCTGAACAATACGCCGCTGACCTGCGCGCCAAGTCTGATTTCTCTACAGGCCCGCTAGAGCACAACCTGCTTCTGGGCGTGCAGTATCAGGATGTCGAAACCGACAATAACACAGCCTACTTTTTTGGTGGCGGCGTTCTGTCAGGTGACTTTTCTTACGTCTTCGACCTCGCCAATCCGGTTTACGGAAACTATCCGGACCATGCTGTTCTGGACGCTATCTACACGGATGGAACGCCCCAGCAGGTAGAGGATCTCGGTCTGTATGTCTCCGACCAGATTTCCTACGAAAACTGGCGGTTCACCCTCGGTCTTCGCTATGATGAGATTGAGAGCAATACTGGCGCGGCAACACAATCTGACGACGCAATCTCAACCAGCGTAGGCGTGCTCTACCAATTCGAGAACGGCCTGTCGCCCTACGCAAGCTATTCGGAAAGCTTCGAACCCGTCATCGGTACAGACCTGAATGGCAACCAGTTCGAGCCCGAAGAAGCCCGCCAGTATGAAGTCGGCCTCAAATACGAACCGACAAACTTCCCGGGTCTGGTCACACTCGCCTATTACGACATCGAGATCAGCAATCTGCCAAACCCGAACTCGCTACCAGGAAATGCAGGTCAGCAACAGGGCATCTCGACCTTGCGCGGCGTCGAACTGGAAGGCCGTCTGCAACTCGACAATGTCTTCCTGCAGTTTGCAGCGTCAACAATCGATGCCGAAGACCCGAACGGCTTCCGCCTGTCAGGCCAGCCTGACAGCACAGCCTCAACATGGGTCACATGGCGTCCGGAAGGCGCATGGGATGGCTTCCGCGTCGGTGGCGGTATTCGCTATGTTGGCGAAAGCGTGTCCGAGACAGCGACCGTCAGATACGACACACCGTCCTATACGCTTGGCGATCTGATGATCGGTTACGAATGGGATCAGTGGGACTTCCAGATCAACGCACGCAATATTGCCGATGAAGTGTATCTGACCTCGTGTCTGACACGCGGCGACTGCTTCCCGGGTCTGAGACGCACGGTGGTCGCCCGACTTTCCTATGAGTTCGGCTCATGATCCAGCCAGCTGTCATAACAGCCGGGTTGAGCCTTGCCGCGATAGCGGCAGGGCTTTTCCTGCTTTTCTACGCATGGAAACACAGGTCTCAACCTGTTGCTCTCGGTGCAGGTTGGGCGCTGATCGCAGCGTCATTGATTGCGGCGTTTATAGCCAATGCAGATCGCGGCGTAGCCCAGATCATCGTGATCGCAATGTGCCTGACGGGCGTGTTCTTAGCCGCCAGTCTCCGGTCTGGCCTTCCGCGAGCTGATTACGCGGCTGGACGAAACAGGAAAGCGGATACGTCACCAGCACCTTCCTCTCCTGTTCGTAAAAACCTGGCGCGGGTCTGGACCTTCATCCTGACAGGACCAGTCGCCGGTATCATCGCGCTCTTCGCAGCAGCAACCATGTTCCGCGTGATCCACCGAACGCCGGACCAGGTCGCCACACATGGCGTGCTCGCGATCATCACCGCCGTCGTCCTCTGGGGCGTGATCAGCGTGCTTTTACTCATGGAAACAAGGCCTATGCGTCGCACACTCTTTGCTGTTTCCGGCGCAGCTATATTCGCCATCACGGCGTGGATCTGATGGGGTAAATCATGAAACAGTCACTTTGGCCGCGCGCATCGAATAAACTGGTCGAACAATCGCTTAGCGCGCACAGCGTTATGGGGCTGGTGATCAGCGCCATTCTCTATATTGTTTGCCTTAGCGGAACCGTCGCCGTGCTTGAAGACGAGTTTGGCTGGTGGGAAGCTGCACAGACGCCTGCTGTTCAAACGGTAACGCCACACGCGGCACAAACCGCGGCCGAGAATGTTCTCGCAGCTCAGCCAGATACAAGTCATGTATATCTCTACCTTCCGCGCGAGAACTGGCCGCGCTTCGTCATTGGCGGAGATGATGGCGTTGAGGCCGCAGGCTCAAACGGCGAAGTTGTGGGCGCTTATGAAACGGCATGGAACAGCTTTCTGATTCACCTGCACTACTATCTGAATCTTCCCGAACAGTTCGGAATGATACTAGTCGCCATCTTCGGTGTGATGATGATTGCCATGTCGATTTCGGGCCTGCTCGCGCATCCGCGTATTTTTCGGGATGCCTTCCGTCTGAAAACGTCCGGGCAACAACGTCTTGTTCAGGCCGACCTGCACAATCGCCTCAGCGTCTGGACCTTGCCATTCAATCTTATCGTCGCAGGCACCGGCGCTGTCATCGGACTGTTCGTTGTCGTCGCACTGGTTCTCGCTCAGACAAGCTTTGACGGCGACACAAGAGCATTATCCGAAGCGATATTCGGGGATGAACCGGCAGCGAACTCAGCACCGGCGCGGCTTGCGGATGTTGAAACAGCGCTCGTAAACTTCGAAAGAGAAGTCCCCGGCGTCGAGCCCTTCCTCATAATCGTGCATGATCCGGGCACGGCTGGACAGCACATCGATATTCAGGCCGAGCATTCCGACAGGCTTATCTATGGTGAAGCTTACCAGTTTGACGGCGACGGCACATATCTAGGCCATGCCGGCTTCAGTGACGGTTCAGCCGGTCGTCAGATTGCCTACTCCGTTTACCGGCTGCATTTCGGCGATTTTGGCGGAACAGCTATGAAGATAGCCTATCTGTTCCTTGGTGCATTGCTCTGCTTCATCGTCGCGACAGGACTGAACATCTATTTCCTGAAGTCGGCAGAGAAAGGTCAACCAAAGCAAAAACTGGCCGCGGCATGGAGTGCATGTGTTTGGGGCGCACCCGCTCTGCTAGCGCTGACCTTGCTGCTCAGCCTCGTTGGACTTGGCGAATACCTTATGAGCTGGGTGTTCTGGGCAGGTCTGACCGCTTTGTCGGCTGCCCTTCCATTCGTTGCAGATGCGGGCCGTATTGGCTTTCTACTGCGGCGCGCGACCGGCGCTGTGCTCATTCTAGCTGGCATACTGCATCAGATCATGTTCTTTAACGTCGCGTCTGACACGACATTTGCCGTCCTGAATGCATGTCTGATTGTTCTGGGCGTAGCACTCGTCGCCGGTCCGTTCTGGATCAAACAAGCACCGGCGAAGCAAACGCAAAGCGTGCTGAACAACTAACGCCCACACCGAAAAGCAGGTGCCTCAGCTCGTCTGTTGCGCCTGCTTTTCGCGACCGTCGAAACGCGCCATCAAAGCCTTGTACCAGGCCTGATATGATCGCTCGAACAACAGGTGGAGCAGGCAGGCCGCGACAACGGTCAGCACCAGCGTTATCCCCAAGGTAAGGTCATTGGCATAAATGCTGATACCGGCTGTTTTTTCGACTAGAAAACCAACCACCATAAATGCTGGCAGGTGGATGAGGTAAAGCATGTAAGATGCGTCGCCGAACAGCTTACCTAAGAAGCCCAGACGGAAATTGAGCCCCAGCGCGCCATAAACGAGGAATGCCGCCGGCACTCCGGCCTGCAAAGCACGCCACTCGTGAAGTTGGTGGCCGGGTACAAGAATGAGCGTCGCCAGTAGCCCCCCTGCCCCAAAAGCGAACATAGGAAGCGCAAAACGGCGCGCCCCTTTCATCCAGAGCTCGCAGATAATCATACCAAAGAGCAGCTCGCTGACTGCCGGATGGAAGATGACGTTCAGACCGCCTGCATCAATGCCCGCCACCGTGTAAAGCACAGAGAGAAACGCCCAGCTGAGCATGGACGTGAAGACGAGGCTGGTATCGGAATTCGGACCGCGGAAAGTCGCCGCAAAAAGCACATAGAACAAAAGCTCGATCGTGAGCGTCCATGAAATCTCGATGACATGCGTATCGGACGGAAACAGGAAAATGGACCGGATCATTGTTTGCGGGTCTGCAAACCGGCTTGCATCTCCTGTCAGCACCCACAAGCCGATCAACAGCGCGAGATAGCCAATCAGAACGGCCCAGTAGACCGGGTAGATCCGGAAAAATCGCCCTGCCATAAAGCGTCCGGATGACCAGACCGGCGCGCGCGCTGCCGCGTAGTAAATGATGAAGCCACTAATGACGAAGAAGATGTCTACGCCAAGTGCCCCTCCTTTAAAGGCCGAAAAGAGAACCGGATTGCCGTTCTCGCCGCCCGCCGACGCCGCATAAATATGAAATCCTGCGACCAAAAGGGCCGCCAAGCCGCGCAGCAGGTGAATTCCGGATAGCATATTGCTCGCTCTTGTCTCAGCGCGCACACGAACCGCTGGCAGGTGTGCCAGAATCCGTCATGCGCTGGTGTTCAATGCTATTTTTGCAAACTGCGAGCCGCCAATTCCCCTCATGGGAGAAAATGGTGCACGAGCTGTGCTCACATGGCGGGTACACTCACGTATTTGATGGAATGCGGGGTTGATCGCCCTCCCGCAATGGATGTAGCAAGATACAACTATACACCGTACAATGGACGCTATTCATGACAGATCAGGCCCTACCGCTTGGCGAAACAGGTCAGCCACAAGCGACGCCGGAGCAAAAGCGCGCCACATTCATGGCCGTGATGATCGTCTTCCTGCTCAGTGCGCTGGACCAGACCATCGTTTCGACCGCGATGCCACGCATCGTTGCCGACCTGCATGGCCTTGAGATTTATGCATGGGTAACGACGACCTATCTTCTGACATCGACAGTCATGGTGCCTATCTGGGGCAAGCTCGGCGATATGTATGGCCGCAAAAGCGTACTGATTGCCGGTATCGGCATCTTCATTCTCGGGTCCTGGCTGTGCGGTCTTGCGGGCGAATTCGGTGACCTGCCTGTGCTTGGGTCCGGCATGACACAGCTGATTGTTTTCCGTGGCCTTCAGGGTATCGGCGGTGGCGCGCTGTTCACATCGGCCTTCGCCACAATTGCCGACCTGTTCGAGCCGCGTGAGCGCGCAAAATATGCTGGTCTGTTCGGCGCCGTATTCGGCCTTGCGAGTGTAGTCGGACCAATTATTGGTGGCTGGTTCACTGACCATGGCACCACGGACATTCTGGGTGTTCACATCGCAGGCTGGCGCTGGGTGTTTTATATCAACCTGCCGACGTCTCTTCTCGCGCTCTTCATGATCAGCCGCAAAATGCCAGACATCGGAACGCGCACCGGCGGGACAATTGACTATGTCGGCGGCATTCTGATCGTCACATCACTTGGCGCGCTGATGCTCGCACTGACACACGGCCCGACAGACGGCTGGTTTGATCCTGCGGTAGATCTCCTCTTCGCGCTCGCCATTGTCACTGGCATTGCTTTTCTGATTGTGCAGAGCCGCGTAAAAGACCCAGTCCTGCCACTCGGCCTGTTCAGGAACAAGGCCTTCACCACGAGCATGATCTCGTCCTTCATCATCTCAATGGCCTTCATGGGCACGATCATTTACGTGCCGCTATACCTGCAGCTGGTGATTGGTATCAAAGCCACCAATTCCGGCTTCTCCATGCTGCCACTTATGGGTGGGCTTATACTGTCTGCCTTCCTAGTGGGCCGGCTCGTGACGAAGACCGGAAAGTATAAAGCCTTTATGCTTGGCGGCGCTGTGGTGCAGATTATCGGCCTTTGGCTGATGACCCATCTGACCGAGAACTCCAGCGCCTATGACGTCATCTGGAGACTGTTCCTTGTCGGTCTCGGCCTTGGCCCGTCACAAAGCCTGTTCACGCTCGTCTCCCAGAGCGCATCACCAGTCCAACAGGTCGGCGTTGCGACCTCAACCGGCATGTTCCTACGCCAGACAGGTTCAGTCGTTGGCGTTGCGATCTTCGGTGCGCTGATGACTTCAAGGCTCACCGAAAACCTGTCTCAGCAGTTTCCTGAAGCAGCAGGTAATATCAATCTTGGCCGCTTACAGGCCCAATACATGACGGCAGAAACGGCTGGAGCCGCCGTCGAGATGCCGCCATTCCTGAAAGTCGCTTTTGCAGACTCCATGAGCTTCATATTCATGGGCGGTGTCGTGATCGTTGTCTTCGCGCTGATCTCTATTCTGTTCGTGCCGGTCATCCAGTTGCGTGGCCGCGGTCAGCCGGAAAAGCCAATTCGCAAAGCTGAGCACGCGGTTGAAGATGCAGCCCCCGGCGCGCCTGTCACACCGGAATAAAAACGCTACAATCTCTGAAAACAAAAAAGCCTGCCAGATATCTGACAGGCTTTTTTTGAAACTATCGAGACCGGATTAAGCGGCGCGAATGCCCGCACGACCTGCAGTGCCAGACTTTTCATAAAGCCCACGGAACTCTTTGTTCGGCGCAAATGCATCCACAACGCCAACAACCGTCTCAGCAGCACCGAGCAGCAGGAAGCTAGGGTCGTTCATCTGCGCGGAGAGACGCTGAAGAATGTCACGCTTCGTCTGAAGATCGAAGTAAATCAGAACGTTACGGCAGAATACGACATCAAACTTACCGAGCGTTGTCATCGGATCCAGCAGATTGACGTTTTTGAACTGAACCTTGGACCGGATATTGTCAGAGAGCTTCCAGACGTCGCCCTGCTGGCTGAAATACGTCATGAGCGTACGGATCGGCAGACCGCGCTGAACTTCAAACTGGCTGTAGAGACCAGCACGCGCTTTATCGAGCACGCGATCGGAAATATCGACCGCTGTAATCTCAACTGGCGCCCCACCCGTCAGAGCCGGGTTCTGGTCCAGCATCATCGCGATGGAATATGGCTCCTGACCCGTCGAACATGCCGCGCAGAGAATGCGGATACGCTGACCCGGACGCTTCTCACGAAGTGCCGGCAGGACGGCTTTCTCGAGGTGGTCGAACGGCGTCTTGTCACGGAAGAAGAAGGTTTCGTTCGTCGTCATAGCGTCGACGATGACCTTCATCAGGCGTTCGTCACGATTGCGGCGCACCTGCGACACCAGCTCACCAATCGACTCAAGGCCTTCCTTACGCGCAATCGGCGAAAGTCGACTCTCCAGGAGATACATTTTGTCCTTGCCGATAACGATGCCTGAACGGCGTTTCAGCTCGGACGTCACGAAATCAAAATCAGCATCGTTCATGACATAACTCCATGGAGTGATTTGCCGACCGCGTCAGCAATTTCGTTCAGTGGATGTACAGAATGTGCAAGACCGGCATTGAAAACCGCGCCCGGCATACCCCAGACCACACTTGATTTCTGATCCTGCACGATGGACCGGCCACCCTGATCGACAATCGTTGCAACACCCTGACATCCGTCAGCACCCATGCCTGTGAGTACGACTGCTGTCAGCGCTGCACCGTAGACTTTCGCAGCGGCGTTGAACAGAACATCAGCCGCAGGACGACAGAAATTCACCTGTGCATCCTGGTTCAGGCCGATTGTCGGCGTTGCGCCTTTTTTCTCGACGAACATGTGATAGCCGCCCGGCGCAATATAGATGCGGTTACGCATCACCTGCTCACCTTGCTGACCTTCGGCGACTTCGTGCTTACAGGTCGCATTAAGATGCTCTGCAAGGATAGACGTGAAGGTTGGCGGCATATGCTGGACGACTAGAATTGGCAGGTCCGTCTTCTTACAAATCTCCGGCAGAACAGCCTGCAGAGCCTGTGGCCCGCCGGTTGAACTGGCGACAACAATCGCGTTCGGGCGTGTCCAGCGTGTCGGCGGCTTGTGCAGCTCCGGCTTGGACGGAATTTTGATCGCCGGACGCGGCGCTTCATTCGCTTTGACCGACGCCGGACGTAGCGGCATTGGCGCGGGGAACGGGCGCTTGGCTTCTTCCGGCTTACCGAACAGACGGATCTTTTCAATCAGCGCATCGCGATAGGCTTCGGCGCCGCCAAGCTGGCTTGCTTCCGGCTTTGGGAGATAGTCCGTCGCGCCTTTCGAGAGCGCAGAAATGGTAACGTTTGCGCCCTTATGAGTGAGCGTCGACGCCATAATGATTTTGGCATTTGGTGCAGCGCGTCGCAGGTGCGGGAGAGCCTCAAGCCCATCCATGCGCGGCATTTCAACATCCAGGATAATTATGTCCGGACGCACTTTCGTGGCATCCGCCACCCCTTGCATACCGTCAGTGCTCACCACGACAAGCTCAACGCCGTCTACGCCCGTCAGCCAGCGGCGGGTAAGGCCGCGGACGACTGCGCTGTCGTCAATGAGTTGCACCCGGATAGGCGCCCCGGTTTGGGGTTTTATTGTTGCTGCAATGGTCATTTGATGTCCGATCAGACGAGGCCGACTTCGGCGAACTTAGATTCAATAATTTCGCTATCGAACGGCTTCATAATGTACTCATTGGCACCAGAGCGGATCGCTTCGGCGATATGGTCCATATCATTTTCAGTCGTGCAGAATACAACGATCGGATCTTCGCCGCCTGGTTCGCGACGCAGGGCTCGCAGGAAATCAATGCCGTTCATCACAGGCATGTTCCAGTCCAAAAGAACCGCATCCGGCATGGTCCGACGGCAGGCTTCCAGAGCCTCAGAGCCGTCGGCCGCTTCCTCGGTCGAAAAATGGAGATCTTCCACGATGCGGCGTGCAACTTTTCTCACGACGCGCGAGTCATCAACAATCAAACACCGCTTCATTTCAAATTCCCTTTCAGAGACTACGCAGCTTTAGCGCCGCGATCAGCGTCATTTTCACTTTCGAATGCCAGAATTTTGTCGATATCAATGACAACCAGAAGGCCGTCATCAAGTCGGTAAACACCCGATGCGATCTGCGCCCAAATTGGGTCGAGATTGCTCGGCACGTCTTCCCGGTCGCCATCATCCAGGGTTTTCACTTCGCCAACTTCGTCGATCAGAAGACCGAAAGATTCAGTCCCCTTCTCAATACCGATGGCCATTACAGAGGCATCATCTTCGCGCTTCGGAAGACCGAGGCGGGAGCGTGCATCAATTGCTGTCACGATCCGGCCGCGCAGGTTCAGAAGGCCTGCGACTTCCTTGGTTGCCAGTGGCACCGGTGTAATGGATTCCGGTGCAAAGACGTCGTGGATGCGCGATACTGCGGCGCCAAAGAGCTGCCCACCAATATAGAGCGTGATGTATTCAGTGCTGCTCATGCGGCTTGTCCTTTAAGGCTAGCGGTTTGATCGAGAACTGCGAGAAGGCCATGACGGTCAGACTTGCGAACACAGCCAGCGAAGTCAGGTGTCACGAGGCTTTCCTCGCGGTTAGACATTGCGACGCGTGGCACATCAGCCCATTCAGCGTCAGTAGAGAGCTTGTCGACGAAGGCACGGGCTTCCGCATCATTGTCGATGTCAGCAAGCACCACATCGAAGTCAGACGGCTCGATGTTCGCAGCAAGAGCTTCTTCAACAGATGAGACTGTTGTTACGCGGTAGCCGGACGCTTCGAGAAGCGGTGCCAGCATGTTGCGGAAGAAGTCATGGCTTTCGAAGAGCAGAAGAGACTTAGGCTCTTTTGGACCTTCAGACATCGCCTTCGCCCAGTCATAGTCAGCCTGGCCGAGGAAGTGACCGATATCGATAACTTCTGTCGCCTTACCGCCGATAACCGCAGTACCCAGAACGCCTGGTGTTGAGTCGCCGATAGCAACTTTCAGCACGTCTTCAGTGATGTCGAGAACCTTATCGACGCCGATACCGACAACGCTGTCACCATTGTTCACAACGAGAACCGGCTGACGGCCTTCTTCGTTCGCTGTCAGGCCACCAGACATCGGAATGACCGGCATAAGCTGACCGCGATACTGAACCACAGGGCCTTTGTTTGTCATCTCGAAGCGATCGACTTCGATTTCTTCCAGACGCGTGACGAGCGAGAGTGGGCACGCTTTTGGTTCTGCAGAGCCCGCAGAGAAGACGAGCAGGCTCGTTTTCTGGTCGCCACGAGAAACGATCTTGCGTGTCTCTTGTACCACCGGCTTGGTTCCTGTCGTTGATTTGTCGAAGGCAGCCAGTTTGGAAATGCCGTTCGGGTCAAGGATCATGATCACAGAGCCATCGCCCAGGATCGTAGAACCGGAGTACTCGGTAATGTCACGCAGAACGCTGTTGATCGGCTTCACAACGATTTCTTCTGTGTCGAAGACTTCGTCGACCACCAGACCGAAGCGCTGGGATGCAACCTGCATCACGATGACAAAGCGGTTCTTGTTTTCAGCGTTTGTGTCATCAAGCTTGAGTGCGTTCGCAAGCGGAAGCACTGGCAGCAGGCGATCACGTAGACGCAGAACCTGAGTACCGTTGATAGATTCGATTTTGTTCTCGCTGTTCGAACCAGTGCGAACCAGTTCCACGACAGAGAGCTGAGGTACAGCAAAGCGCTGGCCCTGAGACCCGACGATCAGTGCAGACACGATTGCCAGTGTCAGCGGGATTTTGATCGTGAAGGTCGTGCCCTCGCCTTCGCGAGATACCAGATCGATCGCGCCACCAATCAGTTCGATGTTTGTACGAACAACGTCCATACCCACACCGCGACCGGACAGGTTTGTCACCTTCTCGGCAGTCGAGAAGCCAGGCGCAAAGATCAGGCGGTGGATCTGCGCTTCCGTCATGGTTGTCGCTTCTTCTGGCGTGATGACACCGTTATCGAGCGCTTTCTGACGAATGCGAGCTGTTTTCAGGCCGGCACCATCGTCGCGCAGTTCGATGTGGATGTGACCACCTTCGTGATAGGCGCGCAGAATGATTGTGCCTTCTTCAGGCTTGCCGACAGCCATACGATCAGATGGCAGCTCCAGACCGTGGTCACAGGAGTTGCGGATCATGTGTGTCAGCGGATCGCGAATAAGTTCAAGAACCTGACGGTCGAGTTCAGTCTGATCACCTTCCATGACCAGCTTGATCTTCTTGTTGAGGTCCTGAGCAGCGTCGCGAACGATACGAGGAATTTTCTTCCATGCATTGCCGATTGGCTGCATGCGGGTCTTCATGACCGCATCCTGCAGTTCGCCTGTTACGTTAGACAGACGTTGCAGTGGTGTCTTAAATTCAGAGTCGTCCATCTGACGGACCATCTGAAGAAGCTGGTTACGTGTGAGAACCAGTTCGGACACCATGTTCATCAGGTGCTCGAGCACATCCACGTTCACGCGGATAGACTGGCTGGCACGCGGTGTGTTCGATGCCATTTCAGGCTCGTTCGCAACCGCTTTTTCGATCGCTGCAGCAACAGCTGCCGGTGTGACGGCTTCTGGCTCTTCAGCGTCGTCGGCGGCTGCCTCAGGCGCAGCTGCTTCAGCTGTTTCTTCTGTCGCGTCAGGCGGATTGGAGAAGTCTTCAACTTCAACAGACGCAAACGCAGCTTCCAGTTCAGCGAGAGACACTTCACCAGGGCGGAGTTCGCGGCCAAGATCTTCATCCCAGCGTACATCGTCAGCGAGATTTGCAGGGCGAGGCTTCTTATCACTTGCTGCTGGCTTGGCTTCGGCTGCCGCAGGCTCAGGAGCTGGGGCAGGCGCTTCTGCCACAGGCTCAGGCGCACCAAGTTCGCCGTCTGCAGCCTTTTCAAGACGAGAGATCAGTTCGGCGTCATCGCCTTCCGGCTCTGTCTCGTGATTTTCAAGGTGAGCAAGCAGCGCTTTAATTTGGTCAATAGACTCAAGAACCAGGGTCACCAGAGGCGGTGTAACTTCAATTGTACCGTCGCGGAACTTGCCGAGCAGTGTTTCGCCCGCATGGGCTACTGCTTCAAGACGAGGTAATCCGAGGAACCCGCACGTCCCTTTAATAGTATGCACAAGTCGAAAAACATTGTTCAGAATGCCCTGATCATTCGGCTCCGCTTCGAACCGCACCAGTTCGGAGTCGATAACTTCCAGAGATTCCGATGTCTCGGTGAGAAATTCACTCAGAAGATCGTCCATAAAACCCACCTGTTATAAATTTATAGAGTTAGACGGACTGACCTTCGCTTATCTGGGTTAAAAAAATGCTTTCGTTGCGTAATTAATTGCAAGCTCAGCGACATTAGCTGCCGCCGAGTGCTAGCTTCTATTTAATTAGATCAAATCCAGTTAGGACTTCTTAAAGTCCAGTTACAGTGAAGCTCACGGTTTCTTCGCCTTCGGTGAAGCTGAAAGAACCACCGAGTTCCTGGACGATCATTGTCATGAAGTAAGGCTGGATCGTGCGCGGGTCCCAACCATCTTCCGGTTCGGTGTTAGACAATGCGGCGCGAACGTCCGGCGCCATACGTGCGCGTTTACCAGACGCGACCAGATTGATGGTGAGCGTATCGTCCTGATCAATCGTCACTTTGAGCGAGCCATCACGTGACAGGCAGGCAAGGCCCAGCATGATGACGTTCATCATAACGCGGACCTGCGCGAAGGAGAGGCTCCCCGCATTGATGTTCCACTCAATCTCGCCCTTGTGAGACCCGACATATCCTTCGGCGATGGCTTTTGCCTCATGAAGCTCAGCGGCCCCTTTGGACATCCCCATTGACCCGAAGGCGTAGCGAAGAAACTGGAGGCGCGCGAGAGAGCGCGATGTGCTCTGCTCTAAAAGCTGTTCAGCCTGTTCACGCATATCCTGCGCAGAACTGTCCTGCATGAACTCAAGAGCGGACGACGCAGCGCCCACCGGCGACACAAGGTCGTGACATATTTTGGAAGCCAGATACGACGCAAGTCGGTTTGAATCGAGCAGCATGAGACAATCGTCCTTATTGTCCGACGGGTCACACAGCCGCGCTCAGTATGGGCCGCATAATCCAGTTAGATACAAAAGGCAGACCGAAAATGCCCGATCTCCCCAATCAGATAAGGAAACTACCTGATTCGGGGATCATTATGGGTAGACGATTTTTCAGACAGGTCAGAAATTTCGTCCCGTCCGGACCGCGCGCTGAAAAAAGCGAGCGCATAAAGCCCGGCTGACAGCAGCAGGCAAAGGAAGGACGCCGTTATAAACGCGAACCATCCATGGCCCGATATATATGTCGGACCATCAATATTTGAGAAAACAATAAATCCGACCCCGAGCAGGAAAACTGCAAACCCGAGGCCGGAAACAATAAGTACTTTTTTGATCATGGATCAGGGTTTTACCACCCATCGGCCAGTATCATCGTAGACATAATGTCCCGATGGCTGTGCCGCGACGAGGCGCTCACCCGTAATGCGTGCAACATCTGAAATATTGACGCCTTCGCGCGCCGCCATATTGGCGTAAGCAGCCCGGCGGCCGGCATTCACTTCATCTACCTTGCGCATCACTGCGGCGTCTGCGCCACCGATCACACCAAGATATCCATCTATGCGTTCGCCTACCACGCCCTGATCCATTGCGCGCTCGAGGAGCGGATCAAGTGCCTGTGCAGGGCTGACAAGCAATGCGAGGCCAGCAATCATGGCAGTCAGTGCAGTTTTGAACCATTTCATTTTACCATACTCCCGTCAGAACAGATCCGGATTATCAGCGATCAGTTCTTCAACCTCCCGGTCCAGACGAACCCGGACTTCCTGGTCGATACGAACATTAAGGTTGATCGTTATCGGCTCGGTCGGCGCAGCTACTCGAACTGTTGGCGTGCATGCGCATGCCAGCAAAGGTACAATTGTGATTAAAAGTCTCACACCTAAGTCTCCTGTCAGATGACGACCTTCACGCGTCCTATGCGACTGGTCAATCATTCTGTTGCGATTCCCGTTCCTCTCTGATCAGATCAGTGATCATGTCTTGAGTGGATTGTACCGAAGCGGACATTGACCCAGCATGAACAAGTTCTGCGAGCTCTGAATCGATCGAAATATTGAGCTTGAATAACTGGCCGTCCAGAACCTCAGGATTATGTCCCTGCATTTGCAGCCCCAGAACGATATTTCCGACCAGATTGCCATTCGCGCTTACGCCCAGAACTTCATATTCGAAATTGCGCAGCGCATCGAATGCCATGCCCGCATACTCGTTCGCCGTGGAGGCAGACTCGCCGACATCACCCCGGTAACTCAAAGTACCGTCCTCGATTGAACGTAAAAAGGCGTCGCGCAAATACGCGTTCGCCCCGACAATCTCGATAGGGAACCGGCCTGACGCACGCCCTGCGATATCCAGATCATTGAGCGAGAACAGGCCAAGCAGTGAGTGCAAATCCCACTCGTCCGCTTCGATGATCACCATCTGGCTCGGCTCATCAAAATTCCAGATTGTTGGTTCGATCAATATACGGCCACCAACAAATGGCCATTCAGCGTGCTCTAGAGAGAAGCCGTCCGGACCAAGTAGCGAGACGTCTGCGACGCCATTGTTCAGGACAAGCGTTGGTGTGAAACGAAATTCATCCAGCGTGAGGCGCTGCGCCTCCGCGGTTCGAAAGCCTATCAGATCCGTAAAATCCAGCGTGCCGGACAGACCGTTCAACCGGCCAAGCCGGAAGGTATCAAATGACAGCCCGTCAACTTCGACCTGCCCCGTAGACTCAATCACACCGTCCTGCCAGCTGAACTGCGCTGCGGGCAGAAGTGCACCTTCGGCATTCACCGCCAGACCGCGCAGGCGTTCAGACAAATGGTGGAGCTGCAATCCGCCAGCCTCAAAGGTCAGCGCACCGTTTTCGAGCACCGCAGACCCACGGTTTGACGAGAACCAGTGAATAGCACTCAAATCGCCAATAAAGGCCGTTTGATCCGATAGCCTGAGACGCCCGTCCAATGAGATACCTTCAGCGGACAACTCACCCGTCCCGTTCAGGACCAGCGGCTGATAATACGCGTTGATCGGCTCGTTCATACCATCGGTGAACAGCGCCCCCAGGATGGAGTAGTCAATATTCAGCCCACCAGCGCCGGCGTGTCCGCTGCCCTGTATTTCGGCGACTTCAATATCCACTGGCAAGTCTTCAAGAGAGGCATCATTGTCCGTCAGATCAAAACTGACATTCAACCCACGCTCATCCGTCGCAAGTGCTGTCGACGCAAATTCGGAACGGAAATGTGCGGCACGTCCGTCTTCTTCGATGGCGAGACGCATCGGGATCATGAGGTTATCCCCGGCAAGTTCCAGATCGAGCACGCTGTCATACCGCCAGATAATCTGAGGGTTCTGAAGCGAAATACTGCCTGCTGCAAAACCGGTATAGAATGGAATATCCATCGCTTCGGTCAGAAACCCGCCGGAAAAAGCACTACCCTGTTGAACAAACAGTAGGTCGTTAGGGGCACACAGCTCCAGAGAAGCGGGACCAAACGCGACCGTTGGAAGCGCTGCCGTTTCAAAGTCCAGACCGAGGCAATTGTCACGTTCGAAACGGAAATTCCAGCCATTACCGGCATCGAACCCCTGAACCCGCGCACGCACTTCAGCATCTTCGAACTCGAAACCGAATGCGTCGCCTGTGAAATGGATGTGACCATCTGCGGAGAGGCTGCGCTGGCTTTCGGTCGACTGAAAATCCGTCCGCGCAAAATCAATCATGATCTCACGACCTTCGGCCTCAATGTCATCAAGGTGCAGGCGCCGCGTAGAGAGCTGTACCGCATTCGTCGTTCTGTCCAGCATCAACGCAAGACGGTTCGCCGAGAGGTTGATACCGGAGCGAGGCGCCGAAAACTGCAAATCGCCCTGCACCACGAATTGGTCATCATCGATATGCAGCCACGGGTCTGTGCCATTCGTCCTGATCCGCAGAATTTCACTTCGCTCATCGCCCTGAATATTGCCCGGACGCAGAGCGTTCAGCTCATACGTGAAGGGCATGAAGGTAAAGCCGGCTTCAAATTCCAAGCCGGTAGAAAAGCCGCTGGCGAGATTAAGCAGGCTGCCCTGAACCTTTTGCGCATGCGCGGTAAAGGGCTGTGGCAAGGTAAAGCTGCTGAACAGTGTCTGCCGGAATGCGGGCTCGAGCGCGGCATCGGTCACACTCACCACGCCTTCAAGAGACCCCGCACCGTTAAAAAGAGCAGTCCTGTCCAATGAGAGGTTTCCGGTAAGAACGGACCGCTCTGCACGCATGACATTCACAAGCTCAAGCTGTGATGTGCCAGCAATCTCACCGACAAGGCGCTCGCCTTCAGCATCAAGACGCAACTGGGCT
>CENJ01018636.1_pt1 | contig 46185 bp, 44 predicted proteins | sample 356161 | NCBI WGS metagenome assembly CENJ01 (sample SAMEA2619531, study PRJEB7988) | marine metagenome | biome: marine biome (ENVO:00000447); feature: surface water layer (ENVO:00002042); material: "saline water (ENVO:00002010), including plankton (ENVO:xxxxxxxx)" | depth 5 m
AACTTATTTCTAGGTACTGGCCATTTCTCATTTAACACATCTTTTGGGTCAGGCTTCCCAGTAAATGCAACGATGCTAGTATCATTTGGTAATTTTGCGGGTTTCCATATTCTTAAAGGCCACTTTGGTAGCAAGTTATGTTTAAAACTTTTACACCAATTTTGAGGCCAAAAATTTTGTTCCTTTATTGTTTTACTTATATAGACCTGTTCGATATGATATTTTTTCCAAATCAAATTTGAATTTTTTTCAAACTCTTCAAAAATATATTTATGTTTTTTTACAGAAAATCTAAAACAGCTTGTGTTTCCAATGCCTTTACCTATTTGTGTCCAATTTTCAATTACACAAAAAGTTCCTGGTTTATAATTGAAAAACTTATCTAAGTTATTTGTTATTACCAAGTCTAAATCTAAGAAAAGAATATCTCCATTTAATTCATGTAATGGGTATTTCCATATGCTCAATTTTCTCCAGGGCGTTTCAGATAATTCTTTTGGAATTTTAATTTGAGGAAGAGGTTTGCATATAACTTCGCTGACAATATTTTTATCATCATCAGTAAAACATATTAGTTTAGTTTTATTTTTGGTATGTGTTTTGATAGATGAATATAAATTATTTACATAATTATAATCATATCTATCTCCCCACTTCATGCATATTATTGTTTGCAATTTTAACTTATACCTTTAATCATAAGTAAATAATCATTTTATACTATGTTAATTAATATTTTACTTCCATATAAAGAAAAATTTTCGAAAAATAAAGCCTCATCTGTCAGTTTGACGGTAGCAAATAATTTGCAATTTAGTAAATATAAAAAACAAATAAGGGTTTTTGGACATAATTTAAAAGACCCAATGTATAAAGATAATTTTGTGGGTATAGACAATTCTTGGAATTTTCTGAAAAGTAAAAATGAAAATATCGCTCAAGAAATGTGTAAGTTTATAAATAACGAACAAAATATACGTCAATTAATTGAAATTCATAATAGACCTTATCTGGTTAATAAAATTTACTCAAAAATAAAAAGCACAAATTTGATCACACTTTTTCTTCACAATGACCCATTACAAATGAAAGGATCTTTTTCTATTGATGACAGGAAAAAATTATTATTAAGATTAGATAAAATTTTTTGTGTAAGTAAATATATAAAAAAAAGGTTTTTGGACGGTATTAAAGATGACCTTGGTAAGGTTGTTGTTCTATACAATGGGGTGAGAAGATCTCAAAAAATTATGCCTAAAAAATTAAAACAAATAATTTATGTGGGGAGGATAGTAAAAGAAAAAGGTGTGGATCTTTTTGTTGATGCAATAAGAGAAATTTATAAAGATTTTAAAGATTGGAATTTTAAAATTATTGGTACACCAAGACTTGGTATAAATAAATTAGATCAATTTTCACGGAAAATAAAACATGATTTTGAATCTCTTGGTGATAGAGCAGAGATGTTAGGGTTTATTAACTATGAAGATTTAAGCCATATTATGTCAGAGACATCTATAATTGTAATACCCTCAAGGTGGAATGAACCATTTGGATTAGTTGCTGCTGAAGCAATGTCAAATGGTATTGCAATAGTTTCCTCTAATTCAGGGGGGTTATCTGAAATAATTTCTAACAATGGCATTTTAATTGATCAAATAAATTCTAAAAAAATTTCAAAAAATTTAAAACAAATTTTGTCAAATACGTCGATCCTTAAAGAACTTCAAAAAAAATCATGGGAAAATTTTAATTTTAATTCAAAAAAAATTTCCTCAATTTTAGATGATCATCGTAAAGAATTATTTTTTAAAAATTGATTTATAGTCTTGTATTTGAGCTATACAAAACCCTATTGGAAACCATATAAATAAATTTCCCCATTGCCCAAAAAAACTTCCTGTTTGCTGAAATGGAAAAAAAAAGGCTAATGGGATGATGTAACATATTGATGTAATTGGGCATTTTGGATTTAAAATTCTACCTTTATAGCAAGTATTAAACAAAAAATAAAACATCAATATACCTAAAGTTAAGCCAACAAGGCCTGTTTCAGCAAAAATTTGTATGTAATAATTATGTGGATGATTGCCGCAATAATTTTTACCAGGCAACCAATCTATTCCTTTTTCTGGTAAGGTTTTACAGTGTTTTCTTGAACTAGAGGGGCCAAGTCCAATCACTGGTTTAATCAGTCCTTGTTGAATCCCAGATCTCCAAGCACCCCAATAAGAATTATCATTTGATGTATTTATAATTGGTATTGATTTAAAAAAATGAGTTACGTATCTATCATAATAAGATTTATTAAAGCCTAAAATAGAAGTTAGTATTAAAAGGATGATTACCATAAAAATAATAAATGATTTAAATCTATTTACTTTATTATTTTTCCATGAAAAAAAAGCTAAAATTCCACTAAAAAATCGGATCAAGAAATTCCCCCTTTCTCCTGTTGACAGAATTAAAGTCAGTGAAGCCAATGAAACAATTAAACTCAATAAAGAAAACCTTTTAAATTTAATAGTAATTAGAGCAATGAAAGTACAATAGATAGGTAATGATATTTTCGCCAAGTAGCTTCCAGGAACTAAGTCTCCGTATGGCCAAGATAATCTTTCTTTGGGTTCATAAAGATTTTCAGCCAATAGGATAAAACACATTATTAACATTCCAATTAAAATAGAAACAAACATTACCATTCTAACGTCTCGATCTTTGCCTAACCAAACTTGTGCAGCTGCCACATATAATGGGAATCTAATCCATATAAATCCTTGAAAAAATGAATATTTATCATAAGGTCCTAAAATTCCAGAAATCATACTTGAGAGCCAAAACAAAAAAGCAAAGACAAACCAAAGTTGACCTGCCCAATTCCAATCTTTTTTGTAAAAGCATCTTATCAGGAAGATTATTGAAATAAGTGTTAACCATAAATCTGCTGGATCTCTTTCAATTAGAAAAATAAAAGGTCCTAAAATCCAAAAATAGGTCATAATTTTTTGGAATTTTGATAAATTTTTTATTTTACTTAAACCATTGAAAAAACTATAATTCAAATCAAAGTCATTTGTACTAAAATATTTTAAGATCATAATATTAATTTAGTGCTTTAATCTTCCCTTTTAAGAAAAAAATTAGAATTAATGATGGAACAACCATTAGACAGGTAATTATAAAAAACAAACCCCAATCACCATTTAAATAGTCAACTAAACTACCTGATGAAGACGCTAAAGTTGTCCTTCCTAAAGTGCCAATTGAAGCTAACAAGGCATATTGTGTTGCTGTATATTGCCTATTTACTAAAACAGATATAAAAGCAACGAAAGCTACAGTAGCAAATGCAGCTGCAAGATCATCTAAAATAACTGCAATTGAAAAAATTATATAATTTTTTCCTGTCCAAAATAATAGGGAGAACAAAAGATTTGTAATAGCCATAAAAACTCCTGCAATAAAAATTGATCTTACCAATCCAATTTTTATCGTTAAAAATCCTCCTATTAAGGTAAAAAAAACAGTAGTGATCCATCCAAGGCCTTTTGAAAAGATACCAATGTCTGATTTCGTAAATCCTATTTCTTTATAAAAAATTAATGACATACGCCCAAGAAAAGCTTCTCCAATTTTAAATAAAAATAAAAAAGCAATTAAACCTATACCAATTGATAAACCATTTTTTTTAAAAAAATCATATATTGGAGAAATAATAGTTTCAAACATCCATGATAAGATAAAATTTATTTGTTCTCCAAAAATAGATATTTTTGAATTTTTTAAAAAATTTAATTCATTCTTATTTGATAAGTTTTTTGATCTTTCCTCGATAGTTAACAGCAAGAAATTTAACAGCATTAAAATAAGAAATAGAAAAATAAAAGTAATTTGCCAATAATTATAAAATCCGATTTTCTCAAAATAATCTGAAATAAAAAGTGAAACTAAACCACCAATTTTGAATCCTGTCCACCAACCCATCACAACCATTGAAGCCGCAGCTGCCATTATGTTATTTTCGTTTGACCTTATCTGTTCAATTCTTAATGCATCAATGGATATATCTTGTGTTGATGAAAAAATTGCGATTAGTAAACCAATCAAAATTATTAAAAATAAATTTTTTTCTGGATCAATACTTGACCAAATTAGTAATGATATACTTATGAATAATTGCATCAAAAAGATCCAAGATTTTCTGTGTCCAATTTTTTTTGTAAGCCAAAATATTTTCAACTTATCAACTAGAGGAGCCCATAGATAGTTGATTGCATATACTGCAAATATTGCTCCAGCCCAGCCGATTGTACTTCTACTTAAGCCTTCTTCTTTAAGCCAAAGACTCAAACTTGAACCAATTAACACCCAGGGAAAACCACTTATAATTCCAAGTAGAAAAATCTTTAACATTCGAACTTCTAAAAATACTTTGATAGTTTCAAACTTATTTTTCTTTAAATTTTTCATTTTAAAATTTTGGCTCGATATATATTATAGTAAAATTAAACATTTAAAGATTTACCATAGAATGATCATATACCTTAATACTATTTATAAATCTAAACTAATATTTAAAAAAAAAATTTTTTTTTGTCAGCTTGGGAAAAATGGAAAGGTTCCGAATTATAAGAAAAGAGAAGGTGATAAATGTACACCTATAGGTAAATTTACTGTTAAATCTATTTTTTTAAGAAGAGATAAAAAATTAAATATTCCATTTAGAAAGGCTATAAAAAACAAAATTTATTATATTCGTGAAAATTATGGATGGTGCGACGATATTGACTATAAAAAATATAATCAATTAGTAGATTTAATTCCCAACTTTAAATATTCACATGAAAAATTATATAGACGCGACGATGTTTATGATATTATTTTAGAATTAAATTATAATCAAGATCCTACAATTAGAAATAAAGGAAGTGCTATATTTCTCCATTGTTCTTTTATTGATTTGAGAAATACAAATGGTTGTATTGCAATAAAAAAAAATAATTTAAAATTTATAATTAATAATTTACAAAAAATAAATTACATATATATAAGATGATATAAAATTCTGGAGAATGACATGATCAATAACATACTACCCATTTTTTTAGGCATATTAGGCCTATTAAGTGCATACTTTGTTTACTTAAAAGTAAAAGCATCTCCAGAGGGCACTGGAAAGGTAAAAGAGATTGGAGATGAAATTCATCTTGGTGCTATGGTATTTATGGCAAGTGAATATAAAAGATTAGCCTTATTCTGTATTGTTTGCATTGTTGCTTTATATTTTAGTTTGGGTTGGGAAACTGCAATTTCTTTTTTTGTAGGAGCCGCATGTTCAGGTGTTGCCGGTTTTATTGGAATGTATACTGCAACAAAAGCTAATGTTAGAACGGCTGTTGCAGCTAACGAGAAAGGTGCTTCTGAGGCTCTTAATGTTGCGTTTTTTGGTGGCTCTATCATGGGTTTGACTGTAGCTTCTATGGGTCTATTTGGAGTAGGAATTTTATTTTATTATTTTGGAGGGGATATTAAAACTATTCATTCAATTGAAGGATTTGCAATGGGAGCTTCTTCTGTTGCTTTATTTTCTCGTGTAGGTGGTGGTATTTTTACTAAGAGTGCAGATGTTGGAGCTGATCTAGTTGGTAAGGTAGAAGCAGGGATACCTGAGGACGACCCTAGGAATCCAGGTGTGATTGCAGATAATGTTGGGGACAATGTAGGAGACGTGGCTGGAATGGGTTCAGATATATTTGAATCATATTGTGGATCAATGATTGCTTCTATTGCTTTAGCAGCTTCAATGACATCTGCCACTATTACAAAACTAGGTGGTGATCAATATATGTTACAGTTTATACCTTTAGCTCTAGCTTCACTGGGTCTTATCTGTTCAATTATTGGCATTTTGATGGTTCGATTATTTTCTGATAAAAGTCCTGAAATTGCTCTAAGATTTGGAACTATTGGTTCAGCAGTCGTGTTTATTGTTGCGTCATTCTTTCTAGTTAAATATTTAGGTGTTTCATCTGGTGTTTGGGCAGCTGTTCTAATTGGATCTATTGGTGGAATTATAGTGGGACTTGTCACAGAATATTACACTGGAGGTCCTCCAGTTAAGAAAATTGCTAAAGGTGGAGAGACAGGCTCTGCAACTATTATGATTGCAGGGTTGGCTACTGGTATGCAATCAGTAGCTATTCCAGTTTTTACAATTGTATGTATTATTTTTACAGCTAACTATTTTGCTGGATTATATGGTGTTGGTATTGCTGCTATTGGAATGTTAAGTACTGTAGGAATAACAATGGCAATTGATGCATACGGACCTGTTGCTGACAATGCCGGAGGTATTGCAGAGATGGCTGAAATGGGTAAAAAGACAAGAGAAATAACTGACTCTTTAGATGAAGTTGGAAACACAACTGCAGCCATTGGTAAAGGTTTTGCAATAAGTGCAGCAGCTTTAGCTGCTCTTGCATTAATAAGCGCTTATATTGAAAAAATATCTATGAGTGATCCAACGTTTGTTCTAGCTATAAATGATCCTTTGGTTCTATGTGGCATGTTTTTAGGTGGAATTTTTCCATTTTTAGTAAGTGCAATGACAATGACTGCAGTTGGAGATGCTGCTTTTGACATGATAAAAGAAATAAGAAGACAGTTTAAAGAAATACCAGGCTTGCTTGAAGGTAAAGCAAAACCAGACACCGCAAAATGTGTTGATATTGCTACACAAGCCGCTTTAAGAAAAATGATATTGCCAGGATCTCTTGCCGTTCTTGCACCAGTCATAGTAGGATTTGTTTTGGGACCGAAAGCTCTTGGAGGAATGTTAGGTGGTGCTTTGATTTGTTGTGTCATGATGGCTTTAATGATGTCAAATGCTGGTGGAGCTTGGGACAATGCAAAAAAATTTGTTGAAAAAGGTAACTATGGTGGAAAAGGGTCAGAAGTTCACAAAGCTGCTGTAGTTGGAGATACAGTTGGCGATCCATTGAAAGACACTTCAGGACCTTCAATGAATATTTTAATTAATGTAATGGCGATCGTTAGTTTAGTAATTGCTCCATTATTGATTTAATTACTCGTTAATTATATTTGAAAAATCTAAATTACCTTTATTATTTTCAGTTACTCGTTTGTATTTCTGATAAGTCTGAATACCATAATTAATATTTGATTTAGTCTCTGCTGCTGCATCAACTGCCAATCCCAAATCTTTGTACATCAAAGCAGTTGCAAATCCCCCTTCATAGTCTTTATCAGCTGGAGAGTTTGGCCCAATTCCTTTAATTGGACAATAAGAATTAACAGCCCAACATGAACCTGTTGAAGTTGAAATAACGTCGAATAATTTATTCAAATCTAACCCTAACTTTTTTCCAAGATTAAAACTTTCACCAACAGCAATCATTGTTGAAGCTAAAAGCATATTATTACATATTTTTGCACTTTGTCCTGATCCTTCTTCGCCACATAAAATAGAGTTTTTTCCCATTATTTCAAAAAGAAAATTCATTTCATTATATGTTTTTGATGTACCTCCAACCATGAAAGTTAGAGTTCCTTGGTCAGCTCCTATCACTCCACCAGATACAGGTGCGTCTAATGTTAACAAACCTTTTTCTTTTGCTTGTATTTGAACAGATTTAGATGTTTTTACGTCTATTGTAGAACAATCGATAAAATATTTGCCAGGTGCTGAAAAGGCTATGGCTTCTGACCAAACTTTTTTAACAGCCTTGCCATCTGGTAACATTGTAATAATAATTTCGGATTCATCAATTAGGTGATTTAGATTATCAGCAATAAGAATTTTTGTATCTTTTAAATTTTTATAAGCATTGTCATTTATATCATAACCAATAATTTCAAGGTTTTCTTTTGATAAATTTATTGACATTCCCTTCCCCATATTTCCTAATCCAATAAAACCAATTTTTTTCATTTTAAATTTCTCCTATTTTTAAGAACGCTTTGTATAGGGTTTGTTTGAGTTTTTAAAACTCTATTAAAGCTTAAGCTTTTATCAAAAATTTGTAAATCATGTTTCAAATTTAATAGATATGGGTACCATTCTCTAGACAATTTTGTTTTCCACTGCCAAAGTAGAATGTCTAATGCTTTATATGTATTTTCTGAATATTTAAATGTCTTTATTTTTTTTTCAAATGTAAAACCAGGTGATATAAAATGATGACAAATATTAAAAAAAACAGTTGGAATGTTATGTTTGATTAAAACTTCTTTCCATAATAAAAAATTATTTTTCATTGCTGTTTTATTTACAATTTCAAGTATAAGTTTATCAGTTTCTATCATTCCAGTGCCATTGATCATCGATTTTTTAATTAAATTTTTATTTTCCCAAGGGCCAACGAAAATTTTTTTTGGACAATAATCATTCGCATAATAATTATCCCAATTAATAATTTTATTTTCTTTAATTTTTTTTATTATAACTTCGTGATTACTATTGAATGTTTTTGAAACTATATATTTGCCTGTAAAGAAGACTTGTACATTTTTATTAACTATTTTAAAAAAATCCTCTAAATAATTTTTATTTTCGACATTTAATTCATCAGAATATATTCGGGGCACAGCAAATATAGGTGAGGAAAGTTCTTTAATAGTTTCATTAATGATCATTCCATGTATTTCGCCTTCAGCTTTGCTTTTAACAAACAATTTGAATTCGTTTGGGATGTCATCAAATAAAATCGCAACATGTGCAACTCCACAGGATAAAAAGGTATTAAATTTTTTTATTAACAAATTAAGTTCTTCTTTATTACCTTCTATATAAGATTTGAAGTTAAAATCTAATCCAGGTGATATACCTGCAATAACTTTTATATTTTTTTCTGAGGCATATCTGTTAAATTTAGAAAAATTCTTAAGCCATTCAATACTGTACTGCTCTTTCCATTTAAATCTGTGGTTTATATCTTCTTTTGGACAATAGAAATAAAAGTTCATATTATTTTTGTATAGAACATCCAATAATTGAATTCGTTCGTTCCATGTTAATAATTTTCCATAATATCCTTCAATATATCCCTTTACTTTTTTATAATTTAGATTTTTCATATATAAATAACTATAAATTTAAAAAGGGTATATATAAATGAAAATTTTAGCTATTGGTGCTCACCCAGATGATATTGAAATTTTTATGTTTGGTTTTTTATGCTCTTGTCAACAGATGGGATATAACATATCAACTGTCATAGCAACTGATGGGTCGTTAGGAGGAAACAACGACGATAACAAACTTATAGAAAATAGAAAAAAAGAAACTCAGGATGGATTAAATAAATTGGGTATTCCATTATTTCTTAATCTCCCAGATGGGAGTTTGGGAAATGAATCTATCCATACAACTATTATTAAAAATAGCATTCAAAAAGTTAATCCTGATTTAGTTGTAACTCATTATTATAGAGATTATCATTCAGACCATGTCAATTTATCAAAAATTGTAAAAACTGTCGTAGGACATTATACGCCGATTTTGTATTGTGATACAATGATGGGAATAAACTTTCTTCCAAATTATTATGTAGATGTTACACAGTTTATGAATGATAAAATTAATTCTATATCTTGTCATAAAACTCAAAAACCTGAAAGGTTCATTAATTTAGCAAAATTAATGAATTCATACAGATCAGCACAGTGTAATGCTCCCAAAGGAAGATACGCTGAGGCATTTTTTTTTGAACCTTCTTTTCCATTTTCAGATATAAGAAAAATTATTCCTGAGTCTCCAAAAATTTTTCCGTTTAATATAGAAAATATTAATGGGTTTCTTTAGGTATACATAACTCACCTCCGGAAAGAGGTTTTAAAACACCCGTTGTTAAAGGAAATGTATATGGAAGATTATTTATTGATCTTACAGCTAAAAAAGCCATCAATTGAGATTCAACAAAATCTGGATTATATTTAGAATTTTTTTTTTGAATTATTCTACATTTAAGATGTTTTTTTAATCTCTCAATTATGTATAAATTCTTAGAACCACCACCCATAACAACAATATTATCAGGATAATGAGGAAGTAATTTTAATGAATGTGATATAGTTACTGCTGTAAATTCACTAAATGTGGATATCAGATCATGAGCTTTGTATTTTTCAATTAAATTTTTTAAATAATGATTAAAATATTGTTTATCCAGAGATTTTGGGTATTTCAATTTAAAAAAAACATCATTCAAAATTTGAGTAATTAATTTATTTAAGATTTTTCCTTTAAATGCTATTTTACCATCTTCATCAAAATTTTTATTGAAAAATTTTAACATTAAATAATCAATTAATGAATTACCTGGACCTGTATCAAATCCAATCAAATTATTTCCATCCCAGTATGTAATATTTGATACACCTCCAATATTCAAAATACAACATGGTAAAGTTAAGTTTAAATCTTTTATAATATATTTATGATATATTGGGGCAAGAGGGGCACCTTGACCATTATGTAATAAATCGTTTTGTCTGAAATTATAAATTAATTTTTTATTTAATATGTTAGATATAAGTTTGCCGTCACCTAATTGTATAGAAATTTTATTTTTAGGATTATGATAAATTGTTTGGCCATGAAATCCAATTAAATCTACAAATTTTAATTCAGGTATTTTTTTTATAATTTTTATATGAAAATCTGTAATCATTTTTGAATATAGATCTAATTTTTTAAATTCATAATTTTCATCAATATTTTTGAGAAGATCATTTAGTGAAGATTTTATATTATATGGGTATTTAAAATAATAATTTTTAAAATGACTATAAATTTTAGTACCGTCTGTTTTAATAATACTAATATCTACACCATCAAGACTTGTTCCAGACATAGTACCTAATGCTATTAATTTTTTATGTTTGAATCTATTCATATCTACTTTATAAGATAATAATGACATTAAATTTACCTGCAACCGAAGAAATTTACCCTTCAATTAAACAAATTGATCATTTAGATACCAAATCAGCTTTCAATTTAATGTTACAAGATCAAATGAAAGTATATCAAGCTATTAAAAAGAATGAAAAAATTATATTACAACTTGTTAATTATCTATCTAAACATTTTACTAAGTTTAAAAAAGGTAGGTTAATTTATTGTGGTGCAGGAACATCAGCAAGAATTGGTGTTCAAGATGGTGTAGAATTATTACCAACATTTGGTTGGCCATCTAGTCGTGTTGATTTCATGATTGCTGGAGGTAAAAAAGCCTTGCTAAGGTCAATTGAAAATTCAGAAGATAATTCAAATCAGGCCAAAGAATTTTTTGAAAAAAAGAAAATTAATTTAAATGATATTGTAATTGGTATAGCTGCAAGTGGGAATACTCCCTTTACAAATGAAATACTAAAGTTATCTTTTAAAAATAAGATTAAAACAGTTGCTATCAGTAATAATCCAGATGGTAAAATATTAAAAAAAGCTGATTTTAAAATAATATTAGATACTAAAGAAGAAGTTGTTGCAGGGTCAACGAGATTAAAAGCAGGGACCGCACAAAAAATTTGTTTGAACATAATATCAACTTTACTTATGACTAATTTAGGAAAAGTAAAAAATGGAATGATGGTTAATTTGATTCCAAATAATAAAAAATTAAAAGAAAGATTGATTAGAATCAGATCATATGAAAGTAAGTTTTGAAATTAAAATTGTACCAATCATTATGTTTGGAGGTTCAGAAAAGAGATTATGGCCTTTGTCTTGAAAAATACACTAAAAAATTAGTTGCTATAATAATATTAGAAGACAAATATTTAAGATAATTGATTTAAATTAATAATAAGATGTTAAAAAAAAAAACAATTCTAATCACAGGTTCAGCAGGGTTTATAGGTTTTCATCTTTCTAAACTTTTTTTAAAAAAAGGTTGGATTGTCATTGGTTTAGACGGAATGACTAATTATTACGATTTAAAATTAAAAAAGGATAGACATAAAATTTTATCAAAATCTGATAATTTTAAAAAAAAAGAATTTTTAATCTCAGATATTAATAAATTATCTAAACTTTTCTTAAAGCATAGCCCCTTATGTGTTGTACATTTAGCTGCACAAGCAGGGGTAAGATATTCTTTGGAAGAGCCAAAAGAATATTTAGATAATAATATTATCTCTACATTTAATATTTTAGAGATGTGTAAAATTTATAAAGTTAGACATTTATTGATAAGTTCGACATCTTCAGTCTATGGGAATAATGACAGTAAACCATTTAAAGAATTAGAAAAAACTGATGGTCCTTTATCATTTTATGCAGCCACGAAGAAATCTTGTGAAGTTTTATCACATTCCTATTCTCATTGTTTTAAAATACCCATAACTCTTTTCAGATTTTTTACTGTATATGGACCATGGGGACGTCCAGATATGGCGTTATTTAAATTTACAGAGTCAATTTTAAATAATAAAGAGATAGAGATTTTTAATTATGGAAACATGGAAAGAGATTTTACTTACATTAATGACTTGATTTCTGGAGTTTTTAGCCTCATTCCAAAAGTGCCAAAATTAGGATCTAATTTAAGATTTACTAATGATACATTATCAAAAGATGCACCCTATAGAATTGTAAACATTGGGAACTCATCTCCAACAAATTTGTTAAATTATATTGAAATCATAGAAAAAACTATTGGTATAAAGGCTAAGAAGAAATTTGTCAAACATCAAACAGGAGACGTTAAATCAACATGGTCAGATATATCCTTAATAAAATCTATATCGGGCTACACACCAAAAACAAATTTAGAAGATGGTATAAAAGAATTTATTATGTGGTATAGAGATTATTATAAAGTTTAAAAAACATGAGTGGTGGGGTCTTTGTTTTAGAATTGTTAAAAGAATTGGAGACTGAATGTGATATTAAAGTTACATATAAATTCACTGATAAAAGAACAGGTGATGTTCCATCATTTTATGCAGATCCAACGAAAGCAAAAAAGTTACTAAATTGGAACTCTAAAAGAGATTTAAAGAATATTTATAAAATCGCATGGTTAAACAAATTAAGACTAAAGAAATAATTAGTACAAATTTAAAATGAATGATAATAAAATAATAGTAATAAAATCAAAAAAACTTGGTTGGAAACCAATGATATCGTTTGAAAGACTTGTTGAAGATATGGTAACATCTGATTTACAAGTGATAAAAAGGTATTTAATATAAAAGAATAATATGTCATCAAAAAAAAATTTTTTAGATAAAGATTTTAAAGATAAAACTTTTCTTATTACTGGTGGCACTGGTTCATTTGGTAAACATTGCCTTGAAATATTAGTTAATTATTTAAAGCCTAAAAAAGTTATAATTTTTTCAAGAGACGAATTAAAACAATTTGAGATGTCACAAATTTATAGTGATAAAAAATATAAAATAGTAAGATATTTTATTGGGGATGTTAGGGATAAAGATAGATTAATAATGGCAATGAAAGGTGTTGATTTTGTAATACATGCCGCTGCTCTAAAACAAGTGCCCGCCGCTGAGTATAATCCTACCGAATGTATTAAAACAAATATTCACGGAGCGGAAAATGTAATACATGCATCATTGCATAACAAGGTAAAAAAAATTATCGCCTTATCAACAGATAAAGCAGCAAACCCTGTGAATTTGTATGGTGCTACAAAATTAGCTTCTGATAAATTATTTATTTCTGCTAACAGTTTGGCTGGAAATCAAAAAACTCTTTTCTCAGTTGTTAGATATGGGAATGTTATTGGCTCAAGAGGATCAGTTATTCCTTATTTTATGAACTTAATCAAAAGTAATATTAAAGAACTTCCAATTACTGATCCTAAAATGACAAGGTTCTGGATAACTTTAGATCAAGGTGTTAACTTTGTTCTTACTAATTTTCTAAGAATGCAAGGGGGAGAAATTTTTGTTCCAAAATTGCCTTCAATGCTTATTACTGACCTAGCCATGGCAATGGCACCAACTTTAAAACATAAAATAATTGGGATCAGACCAGGTGAAAAACTTCATGAAATAATGTGTCCAAAAGACGAGTCTCACCTGACAATTGAATTTAAAGATCATTTTGTTATTACACCTACTATTAAAATTAACAAAAAACACAACTTTTCTAAAAATATGCTTAGTGAAAAAGGAAAATTTGTTGATTATGGTTTTGAATATAATTCAAGAAATAACCATCATTTTTTGAATATAAAAGAAATTCGATCCTTAGCATCAAAGTTTATGTAAAATGATACCATATGGTAAACAAAATATATCCAATCAGGATGTAAAACAAATTATAAAAGTCTTAAATTCTAATTGGTTAACTCAAGGGCCAATGGTTAAAAAATTTGAAGATAGGTTAACTAATTATACTAAGGCAAAATTTTCCACTGTTGTTAATAGTGCAACTTCAGCTCTTCATATTGCTTGTTTAGCTTTAGGTTTAAAAAAACATGACTTTTTATGGACAGTGCCTAATACTTTTGTTTCATCTGCAAATTGTGCTCTTTTTTGTGGTGCAAACGTAGACTTTGTCGATATTGACCCAGTAACAAAGAATATGTCTGTTCAGGCTTTAAATGATAAATTAATTATAGCAAAAAAATCTAATAGATTACCTAAAGTTGTAGTTCCAGTAGCTTTTGGCGGTCAGTCTTGTGATTTAAAAGCAATAAAAGCCTTATCTAAAAAATTTAAATTTAAAATTTTAGAAGATGCATCTCATGGAATAGGTGGATTTTATCAAGGTCACCCTATTGGTTCTTGTGTTTGGTCAGACTTAACTGTTTTCAGCTTTCATCCTGTAAAAATTATTACGACAGGTGAAGGTGGCGCAGTCATGACCAATGATCCAAATTTAGATAGTAAATTAAAATTGTACAGGACACATGGAATAACTAAAAATCAAAAAGAATTTAAAAATAAAGTTGATGGTTTTTGGAGTTATGAAATGCAAGAATTGGGTTTGAATTACCGAATGACTGATTTTTCAGCTGCATTAGGTTTGTCACAAATTAATAGAATAAATAATTTTGTAAAAAAAAGGACAAAAATTGCAGAAAGATATCATGATTCTCTCAGAAGAACGGGTATCCAATTACCCAAATTATTAGAAGGGTACAAATCTTCATGGCACCTTTATGTTATTAATTGGGATAATAAAAAATTTAAAAGAAATAGAAATGATGCTATTAACTATTTAAGAAAAAATAAAATTGGATGTACAGTTCATTATATACCAGTGCATTACCATCCTTATTATCAAAAATTGGGATTTAAAAAAGATGATTATAATAATTCAAAATATCATTATGAGACAGCAATAAGTTTACCAATTTATCCTGACCTTTCGTTTCAAGATCAATCATTAGTTATAAAAAAGCTCAAAAACTTGTTGTGAAAAGTTATCCTGACATAATTGTTCAAGCTAGAATGTCATCTACTAGGCTTCCAGGGAAAGTATTAAAACCAATTTTAGGAAAACCTATGCTTTTTTTTCTAATTGAGAGATTAAAAAGGGTCAATTATAAAGATAGAATTATAATCGCTTGTTCCAATAATGAACTTGATAATTCTATTATTAATTTTTGTAAAAAGGAGAAAATTCTTTTTTTCAGGGGTTCTGAAGACAATGTTTTGCAAAGGTTTTATCAAGCTTCAAAATATTACAAAATCAAAAACATTGTTAGAATCACATCTGATTGTCCATTAATCGATCCTGAAATTATAGATGATGTAATATTTAAATTCCTCAATTTATCCAAAATTGACTATGTGTCTAATACAATTAAACCAACTTACCCACTTGGCATGTCAGTAGAAGTTTTTACAGAAAATGCTTTACAAAAAGCAGTTGCAATAGCAAAAGAAAATTTTGAACTTGAGCACGTGACACCTGTCTTCTATATGAAAAAAAATTTTTTTAATATAAATTCTATCATATCAAATAAAAATCAAAGTGAAATTAGACTTACTGTAGATACTAAAGAGGATTATAATTTAATAAAAATTATTTATAAAAAGTTGTATAAAAAAAAAATTGACTTTGGTTTAGATGATATACTGCATTTACTAGAGAATAATCCTGAGTTGACTAAAATTAATAATCATATAAAACAAATTAAATTACGAAGCTAATGAAATGAAATTTGAAACAGAACAAGAAAAATTTTGGGCAGAAGATTTTGGTAACGATTACATAAAAAGAAATAATAATAAAAAAATTTTATCGTCTAACTTATATTTATTTTCGAACTGCTTAAAAAATACTTCTGATATAAACAGTTGTATTGAGTTTGGTTCAAATATTGGTTTAAATCTAAAAGCACTTAAAATACTATTTCCAAACATAAATATCTCTGCAATTGAAATTAACGAAATGGCAATAAGTTCATTAAAAAAAACAGTAGATAAAAAGAATATTTATCATCAATCAATAATTAATTTTTCAAATCAAAATAAATGGGATCTAGCTTTGATAAAAGGTGTTCTTATTCACATTAATCCAGATCAACTTTCAAAAGTTTATGATAATTTATATAATTCTACGAAAAAGTATATTTTACTTTGTGAATATTATAGTAGATTGCCCACAAATGTAGAATACTATGGTTTTAAGGATAAGCTTTTTAAAAGAGATTTTTGTGGGGAAATGCTCGATAGATTTAAAGATTTAGAATTGGTAGATTACGGCTTTATTTATCATCGTGCTCAAAATTTCCCTCAAGATGATATTAATTGGTTTTTACTAAGAAAAATTGGAAATAAAAATAATGCTTAAATATTGTAAAGAATGCGTTATGCCTAACACTAAACCAGATTTAAAATTTGACGAAAATGGTGTCTGTAGTGCTTGCTTAAGTTATAAAAATAGATCAAAAATTGATTGGGCTGAACGTAAAAAAGAATTAAAGTCAATACTTGATAAATATAAATCTAAAAATAATTCTAACTGGGACTGTGTCATTCCTGTTTCTGGGGGTAAAGACAGTACTTACCAAGTTCTAAGCATATTAAAACTAGGTTACAATCCCTTATGTGTAACATCAACAACATGTGATCTTTCCAATATTGGTAGAAGAAATATAGAAAATATAAAAGATTTAGGCGTTGACCTAATTGAAGTTTCACCAAATCCTATTGTCAGGGCAAGATTAAATAGAATATGTCTAGAGGAAGTAGGAGATATTTCTTGGCCTGAACATATTGGAATTTTTACTATACCAGTAAAAATTGCAATAAAATTTCAAGTTCCATTGATTATTTGGGGAGAAAATTCCCAAAACGAATATGGAGGTCCAGCTTCAGCTGCAGAAAATAAGACGTTAGACAGAGCTTGGTTAGAAGAGTTTGGAGGGCTATTAGGTTTAAGAGTGAGTGATTTAGTACAATTTGATGGTATTGAACAACATAATTTAATTTCTTATTCCTATCCAAGTGATGAAGAACTCTTAAATTCTAAAGTCACTGGAATTTTTCTTGGATATTATTTACCTTGGGATGGTTTTTCAAACTTACTTCATGCTCAAGCAAATGGTTTTGAGACTTTTTATAAAAATGTTGAAGGTTCAATGGTAAACTATGAAAACTTAGATAATTATCAAACAGGCATACATGATTATTTTAAGTTTTTGAAATTTGGCTTTGGTAGAACAACGGATATAGCATGTCTTCATCTAAGAAGGGGAAGAATTACAAGGCTTGATGCATTAGAAATAGTAAAAAATCTGGATGGAAAATTCCCATGGAATTATTTAGATAAAAGTTTAGAAGACATAATTAAACCATTACAATTGTCATTAGATAAATTTAAAAAAATCTGCGATGAATTTACTAATAAAAAAATTTTTTTAAAGAAGAGTGATGGATCTCTTTTTAGAGATGAAAATTATAATTTGATTAAGATTAATTATGATAATCAATGAAAATAGCTATCATAAATTATAATATGGGCAATCTGGCCTCTGTCCAAAAAGCTGTTGAAAATTTTGATTTTGATGTTGAAATTATTTCTTCGCCTAAGCAACTCAATAATTTTGATAAAATTATACTACCTGGTGTGGGTAGCTTTAATGAAGCAATGAAGCAATTGAAATTTGATAATTGGATACCAAATCTAAATGAATTTGTTTTGTTAAAAAAAAAACCAATTTTAGGAATTTGTCTCGGAATGCAGTTACTTGGTTCCACGGGTGAAGAGAATGAAACAACAAAAGGTTTGAATTTTATACCTGGAGATATAAAAAATTTAAAAAAAATGGGATGTAAAAAAAAACTTCCTCATATCGGTTGGAATGATACGGAATTTAAATTCGATAGTAGATTATTTAAAGACATAAGTACAGGTAATGATTTTTATTATGTGCATAGTTATTCATTTAAGCCTAAGTTTAAAGAGCATATTTCTAGTATAGTTAATTATGGGATTGACATTGTAGCTTCAATTGAGAATGAAAATGTTTTTGGAACGCAATTTCATCCTGAAAAAAGTTCAAAGTCAGGTTTAAGACTAATTAAAAATTTTTTAAATTTGTAAAATGTTAAAAGTGAGAATTATACCAACTTTGTTGTGGAAAAACTTAACTTTAGTAAAAGGGAAGAAATTTGATAGTTGGAGAACAATTGGATCCTTGTTGCCATCTGTGAAAGTATATAATTCTAGAGATGTTGATGAATTAATACTTTTAGATATTGATGCAACAATTTCAGGAGGTGAAATTGATTATGATATTATTTATGAGGTCGCAAAAAATTGTTTCGTTCCATTGACTGTAGGTGGAGGTATATCAAATATAAATCAGATTAGAAAACTTTTAAAATCTGGCGCAGATAAGGTGAGTTTAAATTCAGTTTTATTTGAAAATGTTAACATAATTGAAGATGCTGTTAAAATTTTTGGTTCACAATGTATAGTTGCCAGTATTGATGTGAAACGTGTAAATGGTAAATATATTTGTTTTAGTCATTGTGGTAAAAAAAATACTGGTATTGACCCAATGATTTTAGTCAAACAATTAGAAAATAAAGGTGTTGGTGAAATTTTACTAACTTCAATAGATCATGACGGGACTATGAGAGGCTACGATCTTGATATCATAAAAGCTATTTCAAACAAAATTAATATTCCTCTCATTGCATCTGGTGGTGCAGGATGTTTCGAGGACATGAAAAGAGCTGTATTAGACGCTGGTGCTTCAGCTGTTGCTGCAGCAAGTATTTTTCAATTTACTGAAAAAACACCTTTGGAGGCTAAACATTATTTAAATTCTCATAATATTCCCGTAAGATTAATTAAAAGTAGTAAGATATTGTGAATGTAATTTTTAGGATAGATGCATCAGAAAAAATTGGAAATGGGCACGTTGAAAGATGCCTTCATTTGGCCAAATATTTTTCAAAAAAAAATATTGAAATTATAATTATTTATAGAAAAATGTTTGAAATTCAGTTGAATGAGTTTAAAAAAATTTCTTCGAATATTTATAAAATTAGTCATAAAAGTAAAGACTTATCAGAAACAATTAGATTTATAAAGTCTCATACAAAGCCAGATTTGTTAATTGTAGATAATTATGAGATAGATTATAAATGGGAATTAATTGTAAAAAAGTATGTTAAAAAACTTTTTGTAATTGATGATTTCGCAAATAAAAAACATCATTGTGATTTTTATTTAAATCAAAATTTTTTAAAATTTGATAACCTAAAAATTAATCGAGATTGTATACCTATGTTAGGGACTAATTATTCTATAATTAAAGATGAAATAAAAAAGCAAAGAAAATTAACTAAAAAAAAGTATCATTCGCTTGACAATATATTTATATGTTTCGGAGGAATTGATTATCAAAATTATACTTCTACAACTCTTAAAGCTTTAATACCTTTTTTACCTCATTTTAAAGAAATTAATGTAATTTGTAGTATAAATAACCCGAATATTACCCAATTAAAAAAAATTATTAATAAATATAAAAAAATTAAATTGCATATTTCACCAGAAGATTTTTCTAATATTCTTTCTAAATCAGATTTTGCTATCGGTGCTTGTGGTGTTTTAAATAATGAGCGTATGTTTTTAGGAATACCATCATTAATCTTTGGTATATCAGAGAATCAAAATAAAATTGCTGAAAATTTGATAGATGGGGCTTATGTCCTAGGAAATCCAAAATTTTATAAGCCAGATATTAAAGTGATACAGAGTTGGGTAGATTTAATTTTAAATAATAAATTTTTATTAAGTAATCTCTCAAAAAAGTCTAAGACTTTAATTGATGGTGAAGGTATAAGGAGAATTTATGATGTTATTAATTCACAAAATTACGAATTTAAACCAGTAACTCTAGAATATTGTGAAATATTATTTGACTGGAGAAATCATAAAATTAATAGAAGTGCTTCATTTTCTTCTAATAAGCTTGTTTATAATGATCATAAGAAATGGCTAATGCAAAAATTAAGAGATAAAAATTGTATATTTAGAATGGTTACTCATGGTGAAAAAAATTGTGGTACTGTCAGATTTGATTGTATTAATGAAATTGCAATTATTTCTATATACAAAAATCCTTCTGTAAAATTCGCACCAAATTTAATTGTAAGTTCTGTACACTGGCTCAGTGTAAACTATAAACATATAAAAGAAGTGCAAGCTAATATACTTTCGTCAAATTTAAGATCTATAAAGGCATTTAAAAAAGCTGGTTTTGCTATATATAATAGTACTTACAAAAAAAAAATAAGGTAATTTATGATTAATAATATTATTATATCAAATAAGAAGATTGGGATTAACCAACCACCATTTATAATTGGTGAGTTATCTGGAAATCATAATGGTAACATCAAAAGAGCAATAAAACTTCTGAAAATAGCAAAAAGTGCAAATGTATCTGCTGTTAAAATACAAACCTATACTCCAGACACTTTAACAATTAAATGTGATAAACCAGATTTTTTGATAAATGAAGGTGTATGGAAAGGTAAAACTTTATATGATTTATATAAAGAAGCTTATACACCTTGGGAATGGCATGAAAAAATCTTTAGTGAAGCTAAAAAACTTGGTATAATTATTTTTTCTACACCATTTGATGAAACAGCTGTAGATTTTTTAGAGGAGTTAAATTGTCCAGCATATAAAATAGCATCATTTGAAATTATTGACCATCAATTGTTAGAAAAAGTATCATTAACCAAAAAACCAATTATTTTATCAACTGGAATGGCAAACTTGCATGAGATTGAGGAAGCAGTTAAAATTTTAAAAAAAAATAAAGTAAAAAATTATGCTTTATTACACTGTGTTTCAGGTTACCCAACACCTCCAAACGAAGCTAACTTGAAGACAATTATTGATTTAAGTAAAAGGTTTCAAGTTCCTATAGGTTTGTCAGATCACACATTAGGAATAAATGTATCTATATGTGCAATTGCTTTAGGTGCAACTATCATAGAAAAGCACTTTACTATATCTAGAAAAGACAAAGGGCCAGATTCCAGTTTTTCTTTAGAACCCAGCGAACTATCTGATTTAACAAGTAGTTGTAAAGAGGCTTGGGATGCTATTGGTAATATAAATTATAAAATTAAAGAAAGTGAAAAAGAAAATTTAAAATTTCGAAGATCTTTATACGTAATAGAAAATATTAATAAAGGTAACTTACTAACAAAAAATAATATTAAATCAATTAGACCAGGATATGGGATGCACCCAAAAGAATTAGAAAATGTTATCGGAAAAAAGGCTACTAGAAATTTAATCAAAGGTCATCCGTTAATAGCTAAAGATTTTATTTAAAATTTTTGTTTAGTTATATGAAAAGGATTAAATTATTAATAACAATAATTATAAATAAAATTACTGAAATAGTTACTTATCCATTTATTGTTAAGATATTAAGTTACTTCTCTAGTTATAATCAATCAAATGCGAGTAAATCAGTTCTGTTAGAAGGCTTTTGGCATAATTACAACCATTTCTTTCGATTAAATGTTTTTTTAAGAGGTTTGTTTTTAAAATCAAATTACAAGTTAATTGCGATATTATACAAGAAAGATAATTCATTTAGATTATTCAAATTAATGGGAGTTAAAAAATTTTATTTCTTAGAAGATTTACCAATTCAAAAAAAAGATATTGAACAAGCAAAAAACCTTTTAAAGAAAATTAAATCACATTCAGAAATCTTCAATTTAGTATTACCTTATAACATTCCAATCGATATAATTTATGATACAGTTTCAAAAGATTGTAGGCATCCACAACCAGACCTAAATGATAAGAAGTGGGTGGAGAAATTATCTGATGTTTTTCGATTAATAAGATTTTATAAAAAAATTTTTAATGAGAATAAAATAGAGCATCTTATTTTAAGTCATCCATATAAAAATGAGTATGGAGTAGCATTATGGTTGGCAATTAAAGAAAAGATAAAATGTTATCATTTGACAGGAAATTATGAAGTTATGAGAGTCAAGAAATTTAATAAATCTGAAGACTTTTATCAACCTTTTGAAGCTTTAAATTATAAAAAATATTTGTCTCTTTCTAAACTTAAAAAGGATGAATTATTAAAAAAAAGTTTAAATTTTTTTGAGTTTAAAAAAACATCTTCTAATACAGACATCAATCATCAGTTAGCATATAATATTCAAAATAATTCTAGCATTTTAAAAAAGTTTAACATTCCAAAATCGCGTAAAGTTATTTTGGTAGCTTGTCATAGTTGGTATGATTTCTCACATGCATTTGGCATGAGAAACTTTACAGACTTTTATGATTGGATATATGAAATAATAAATATTATCCCAGAAATAAAAGATGTTTCATGGATTTTTAAAACACACCCTACTGAAAATTGGTATGATGGTTTTAAATTAAATCAATTAAAATTAATTATACCAAAAAATGTTATAATACTTAATAACGAATACTCAATTGACCAGGTGCTTAATATTACAAATTGTGTAATTACCTATCATGGCACAATAGCATTAGAGGCAACTTCGAGAGGTTTACCTGTTTTATGCGCAGACAAGAGTTATTACAGTGATTGGAATTTTTGTTATGTTGCGAGTAGTAGAAAATTATTTATAGATAAAATCAAAGCTATTAAAAAATTGAGAAAACCAAATATTTATCAAATTAATAAATCAAAAATATTTGCTTACTTATCATTAGGACCTAATTCAAATGATTTAAATGAAGATGAATTTACATTGCCAGCTGACCATTTGTCAAAATTTATTTTGATACAAAGAATGTTAACTTTTATTATCTTTAAAAATTCAATTTTGACAAAACAGTATAAATTAATTAATAGGTGGATAAACTCAGATTCAGAAAATCTTTCAATTTTTCAGAGAACAGGATTATAAGTAAAATGAATTCAAAAAAAAAAATAGCTATCTTTGTAGATCATGACATTGTTATCAGACATTTTTTAAAAAGTAAAGTTTTTGAAGCGTTAACAGTAAATTATCATGTTGATGTTATTTTACCTCAAAAAGGATACAAGAGGATAAAGCAAGACATTTCTGACAAAGATTGTAAATTAAATATATTAAGATTCCCCGTTTTTGATAAATCCATAAGTATATGGGGTAGATTTATGCAAGCTAAAATTTTTAAATTAAGTTTATCAAAAAAACATCAATATATAAGAACGAGTTGGAAACTTATTGTGCCACGAAAAGGAGTCGTGCTATTTACTTTATTAGGTTTACCAATAATTTTCACAATTTTTAAGATTTATACAAAAATATTATCTCATTTAAATCCAAATTTAGAGTTAGAAAAATTTATTATAGATAAAGGTTACAATGTTTTAATTAACCCAGGATTAATTAACGGACACTATACAAATGATCTTATAATAATATCAAAAAAAATTAATGTACCATTAATCTTTATTATGAATTCATGGGACAATCCAACGGCCTGTTATTTTTCTGCTGGAAAACCAGATTTGTTTCTTGCTTGGGGTACTCAAACTGTAAACCATGCAATTCAATATCAAAATTTTGAAGCTAAAAATGTCATCCCATTTGGTGCTGCGCAATTTGAAATATATAAAGAAAGACCTAAATTTAAAAAACCAGATTTTTGCAAAGCGCATAAAATTAATCCAAGAAAAAAAGTAATACTTTATGCGGGAGGAAGTTTAGGAACAAATGAATTTGAACATTTGCTACTATTAGAAGAAGCTATTCAAAATAAAAAAATACAAAGTATTTCAGTTGTTTATAGACCACATCCTTGGGGTGGAGGAGGAAATTATGGCGAAAAAATAATTGATTATAAATGGAAAAATATTGTTATAGAAAAATCTATGTCTAAATATTTAATAAACCTAAGAGATAAAGGATACCATATGACCTATCCTGATTATAAAGATACTCATTCTATTCTAAGTTCTGTTGATGCTGTAATATCGCCGTTGTCAACTATTTTAATTGAAGCTGCAATGCATGGTAAGCCAATAATGTGTTTTTTGCCTATTGAAGATGTGAATTCAATTCACTTCCAAACTGTTCATAGATTACCCCACTTTATTGATTTGCAGAAAAACGAAAATGTAATTTTGTCAAAAGGTAGAAAAGAACTCATTAACAAATTTCCTTTACTATTAAAAAAAATTGATGATGAAAATATTGATGTTAAAATGAAGAAGATGTCTCAGTTTTTCGTATCAAGTTTTAAAAATTCTTATGCTGAAAGACTTGAAGAAATACTTGAAAGTAAAATCTGATGTGAAGAATTCTTTAGATATTAATATTTTTCAAAAAACAGAAAATGATATTAAAAACTTTAAAAAAAATCATAAAAAGTAATAAGCTTTTATATTTTTTAACTTTAAAAATTTTAAAGTTTAAACAAAAATATACATTTAATAATATTTTATATAATAACAAAAAACTTCAACAATACGTTCAAAAGGAAATACTAAAATTAAATAGTGAATTAATATTAAGAAAAAATTTTAGAACTGTTTGTGTTATATGGGAGGGATCAGGAAGATTAAAATATATTTTTCAAAATAAAAACAAAGATAAAATTAATTTGATTAAAATTCCAAGATCATTATTTACGCCAGCATGGACAATTTTTTTAAAAACTTACCTAGATGAAAACTCTAAAAATATTAATTTAGGCGAGTATGCACTAGATTCTTATTACAAAAAAAAGTTTGCAAATGATAGAAAAAACTTTAGAAAATTCTGTGCTAAGATAATTGACCTGATTTGTTTGAATTATGATGTTGATTTATTTTTGATGCCAAAACTAAATGATGATTGGACAATTGATTTCATTGATACTTTAAATCAAAAGAAAAAAAAGATTTTAGTTGATGATAGAGAAAGTACAATAACTTTACAAAGATTAAAAAAAGTTTCTCCAAAATTAAAAAAACTAGTTAATATAAAATTTAATTTATTAACTGCACATAATGATTTTCATAAACAACTGTTCATAAACGGAGGTTTTGACAAAAATAGAATTGTTGTCAATGGTGCGCCAGAAACTGATTTTTGGTTTTATCCAAAGGAATGGAAATCAGCAAAAGAACTTCATCCAGATTTATCTTGTGAAAAAATAAAAATTCTATTCTTTTCATTTGGACCTAGAACATATTTAAATTTTTATTATGGAAATGAAACTAGGACATGGAATTACTTAAATGATTCTTATCATAATGTAATTTTCAAACTTCTAGAACAATATTCAGATAGAATTCAGATTGTATATAAATTTGGTGGTAAACCTTTAAGAGATTTATATTATAATTATGATAAGTTTATTCTTAAATCTGAACGATTTATAAAGTCTAAGTCATTATTAATTCTTGATGGTACATATAATTCACAAAATTTAACATTAAACTCAGACATCATTTTAGGTTTTCAAACATCTGGAGTAATTGAAGCTATGTTTACCAAAAAACCAATTGTTTATGGCGCATGGGGGAGTTTCTATAATGATATTAAAAATACCTTACTTCCCCTTCACGATGATAAATTATTAAATTGGTGCAAATCTGAAAATGATCTATATTTATGTTTGGACGAATTAATTAATAATGATTACAAAAGAAAGGTTGATAAATACCAATTATCATTTCGAAAAAAAATTAGAGATTTGTATTTTAAAAATTCTGATGGAATGGTATCTGAAAGAATTATTAATTATTGCTATGATATTATAAATTTAAAAAAGTTTTATTAAATGATTAATCAAAAATGTGAAATATGTAACATTGGCAAATATTTTTTAAAATATTCTGGACCAATTAGAAATGGTTCTTTTGGCAATAATATTAAAGGGGATATCTTTAGATGTAACAATTGTAATGTCGAAAGACTAGATGAAAAGTTATGTTTTAATGAAAAAGATTATAAAAATGAAAATTATAGATTTAAATTGAACCAAAAACTAGATCTTAAAACATATCATCAAAATCATGATCATATTAATTTCATCAACTTTGATGTTGTTAATAAATTTTTATTAAGAGATAAATTCATTGCTGATGTTGGTTGTGCTGGAGGTAGTTTTCTAGATCTTGTTAAAAATATTACTAAAAAATCAATTGGTATTGAGCCAAATAATAAATTCTATAATCATTTGAAAAAAAAAGGTTATGAAGTTTATTCTTCATTAGACCAGGCTAACTTATATAAAAAAAAATTAGACTTAATTACTTCATTTCAAGTTATAGAACATGTTCAAAATCCAGTGAAATTTTTATTAGAAATAAAAACTTTATTAAAAGAAAACGGTAAAATTATTCTTAGTACTCCAAACCTTGATGATATTTTATTAGAAACATTAGATGACTATAAATTATTTTTTTATAGAGTTGTACATAGATGGTATTTTAATAAAAAAAGTATTAAATTTTGTGCAGAGAAAGCAGGGTTAAAGCTTGAAAAAATAATATTCACCCAAAAATATGGTTTTTCAAATTTTTTGTTATGGATAAGAGACAGATCCCCTACTGGTTATAAAAAGTTAGACTTTGTTGATACTACAATGAACGAATTTTGGAAATCGTACGTAGAATTAAATCAAAAATCAGATACAATATATATTGTATTGTCAAAAGAAAATAATAAAGGATAAATTTTAATGAAGGTAAAAATTTATGGAGCTGGTTCTATAGGAAATCATTTGTCACATGCGAGTAGATCAATGGGTTGGTCTGTAGATTTGTGTGATTTAGATATTAAGGCACTAGATAGAACTAAGAATTTAATTTACCCATCAAGGTATGGAGAGTGGGATAGTAAAATAAATCTATATGAAAATAAATTAGCTCCAAAAAATATTTACGATTTAATTATAATTGGGACACCACCAGAGTTTCATATTCAACTTGCGCTTGAGGCTTTAGAAGAAAGGCCGAAGGCTATTTTGATAGAGAAGCCTATATGCACTCCAGATTTAAAAGATGCTGATTTATTATATAATAAATCTAAAGAGATGAAAATCCCTATATTTGCTGGTTATGACCATGTTGTAGGTAATGCAGCAATAAAATTGAAAGAAGTATTAAGAAGTGGTGTAATTGGAGATATTATAAGTGTAGACGTTGATTTTCGAGAACATTGGGGAGGAATTTTTTCTGCACATCCATGGCTTGACGGTCCTTCAGATAGTTATTTAGGTTTTTCACAAAAGGGGGGTGGAGCCCTTTGTGAGCATTCTCATGCCTTAAATTTTTGGCAGTATATTTCTTTAATTTGTAATAAAGGAAAAATAAAAGAGATACATGCTACTTTGAAAGAAATACAAACTGAAAAATTCAGTTATGACGAAATAAGTTTTTTAACCTTGAAAACAGATGAGGGTTTAATTGGTAGAGTTGTCCAAGATGTTGTAACAAAACCAATACGAAAAAAAGCAACTGTTACAGGATCCAAAGGGCTAGCCTATTGGATATGTAACTATAAAAAAGATACTGATGCAGTGATTTCAATTAATAACTCTGGAAGCAAAAAAGAGTATCTTTTTGAAAAAACTAGGCCAGATGATTTTATTCAAGAATTAAAATTTATTAAGAAGTTTACACATAATGACAACAACTTGTTTAATCCAATTTCTCTTGAATATGGTTTGGACACTATGTTAGTAATCTCTGCAGCATTTAAATCTTATAAACAAAAAAAAACCTTGTCTATAAATTATCAAAAAGGTTATACAATAGATGCAATAATATAGTGGTTTAAAAATGAATAAAAAATTTGATTTTAAAAATATTTTTGTCATGGATTTAGCGAATAATCATCAAGGTGATATTGACCATGCAAAAAAAATAATTAATTTGATTGGGAAAATAGTCAAAAAAGAAAAAATCAGAGCTGTTTTTAAATTTCAATTTAGACAATTAAGCACATTTATTCATAGCGATCATAAAAAAAATAGTAATAATAAACATATTCCTAGATTTTTATCAACAGAGTTGTCAATAGATGATTACAAAATACTTTTATCTGAAGTGAAAAAAAATGGTATGTTATCAATGTGTACACCTTTTGACGAAGCCTCCGTTGATAATATTAAAAAGATGGGATTTGATATTATCAAATTAGCAAGTTGTTCTGCTAAAGATTGGCCCTTAATTGAAAAAATAGCTGATGCATGTATGCCAACGATATTTTCAACGGGTGGATTAGAAATTGAAAACATTGACGACTTAGTTAGTTTTTTTGAACATAAAGCTATAGATTTTGCTATAATGCACTGTATATCAGTTTACCCAACTCCTAACAATCAGTGTAATTTAAATCAATTAGATTATTTAATAAGAAGATATAAAGATAGACATATTGGCTGGTCTACACATGAGGATCCTGGCGACATTGCTCCAATTCAAATTGCGGTTGCTAAAGGAGCAACTATATTCGAACGTCATGTTGGCTTATCAACAGATAGATATAAATTAAACCAATATTCTTCTACACCTGATCAAATAGAAAAATGGATACAAGCTTATAAAAAAGGGTTAGAGATTTGTGGATCAAGTGTTCGTAAACCAATAATAGATGAAATAGATTCAATAAAAAGTTTGTCTCGAGGAGTTTATGCGAAAAAAAAATTAAAAAAAGGAGATGTAATTACACTTGAAGATGTTTTTTTTGCTATGCCTCTTTTAAATAAACAACTCGATTCTGGTTCTTTTAAAAAAGGCATTATTTTGAAATCTAATGTTTTAGAAAATGAACAAATTAATAATGATAATATAATTGTTAAAAAAAATGATGATTACCTCATAATTAAATCAGCAATTCATGAGGTAAAAGCTTTTTTAAATGAAGCCAATGTTGTTTTAAATAGTGAGTTCGAAGTTGAGTATTCTCATCATTATGGAATAAAAAATTTTAAAAAAGTAGGTGCTGTCTTAATTAACTGTATAAATAGGGAATATTGTAAAAAAATTGTTGTTCAATTACCTGGCCAGAGTCATCCCTTACATTTTCACAAATTGAAAGAAGAAACATTTCAAATTTTACACGGGTTGTTATCAATTGAAGTAGATGGAAAGCTAAAGACACTTTATCCTGGGGATACATGTTTAGTATTACCAGGAGTATGGCATAGCTTTTCAACTACATCTGGATGTATATTTGAAGAGGTGTCTACAACTCACTATAATAATGACTCTATATATAAAGACACTGAAATTAATAAGTTAAAGCGAGAGGAAAGAAAAACTAGAGTAGATCACTGGGGGCGCTTTCAACTTCCAGCTCTTTTAAATAAATAATCGCCAAATATGTATAAGGGTAAAAATATTTTAGCTGTTGTTCCAGCACGAGGTGGTAGTAAAGGTATTAAATTAAAAAATTTAAAAAAAATAGGAGGAAAAACTTTAATTTATTACGTAGCTCAAATTATAAACTCTATAAAAGAAATAGATACCGGTGTTGTCTCTACAGATAGTTTATTAATTAAAAAAGAGGCATTAAAGAACAATTTATTAGTTCCTTTTCTACGACCTGAAAAAATTTCAGGAGACTTTGTTGGTGATTTAGAAGTTTTAGAACATGCTTTAACTTCTATGGAAATTATTAATGAATGTAAATATGATGTTATATTAATGCTTCAACCAACAGCGCCATTTAGAAGAAAAATTGATGTAACAAAAACAATAAAAAAATTAATTGATGAGAATTTAGATTCTGTTTGGACAGTTTCAAAATTAGATAAAAAATTTCATCCACTAAAACAACTTTATATTAATGATAATGGTTATCTGAATTTATTTGATAAAAGAGGTAAAAATATTATAGCTAGGCAGCAATTAGGTGAAATTTATTATAGAAATGGTATTGCTTATGCTATCTCAAGAAATACTATACTAACTAAAAAGTCAATTTTAGGTGAATTTTCAAAAAAGATACTCATAAAGTATCCGAACATTAATATAGACACAATGGAAGATCTTAATTTAGCTAATGAAATATTTTTAAATAAAAAAAAATCAAGAGGTTAGAATGTTTTTTAATTCAAACAAAATAAATAAACAAAAACTTTTAGATAAAAAAAAATTTAGAGAAGCTCAGTTTAGTAGTTTAGGTAGAATGCAAAATTTTCATAAAGCATTAGAAATTACCAAGACTTTGAAGGGAATTATAATTGAAGCTGGTGTGGGAAGTGGAGTATCACTTGCCACAATATATAAATTAAACTCTATAATTTCTCCAAAGAAAAAAATTGAAGTTTTTGACAGTTTTAAGAGTTTTCCTCAAGAATACACAGATGCTAAAGTAACAAGGCCTTCAGAAGGTGTTTCGTTAAAACAACACACAATTGATAATTTAAAAATTTGTGACATCAATACTACTGATATAATATTTCATGAAGGTTTTTTTTCAGATACTTTTAAAAAATTTAATCCAAAATCAATATCCTTAATTCATTTAGACGTAGATTTAGGTAAATCTTATGAAGAATGTTTAAACTTTTTTTGGAAATACCTAGAAAAAAAAGGTGTAATTATTTTTGATGAATATGATCATGAAATTGATTTAGTTAAATGGCCTGATGCAAAACCATTAATTGATAAATTTTTTATAAATAAGAAAATTAAAGATATTAATTTTGTTGGTCAAAACAGAAGAATTATCCAAAAGATTTGAAAACTTTGCTTAAAGAATTTAAAAACAAATTTTTTAAACTATTTCAACTTGCAAAAAGCTTTAAGTCTAAAATATTTTATGTAGTTTTTTTATCATTGGTATTGGCAGTATTTGAAACAATTGGAATTAGTATGTTTTTTCCAATAATAGAGAGCTTATCGAGTGAAAACGATAAGGTAAATTCTTATTTGAACGAATTTTTAAACATTAATTTAACAAAAAAGGAAATTATACTCTATTCTGGAATAATATTTTTTATAGTTTTCTTATCAAAGATATTTGTATCTTTATATTATGTTGTTTATTTAGATAGATTTATAAATAATATTCGAAATTTTTGGCGAGAAAAGATTTTTGAAAAATTTTTATTTGAAAATAAAAAATTTGCTAAAAAGAAAATAGGTGAAATGATAGATTTAACAATGTATCAGACTGCAGGTGCATCTAAGTTGTTGAAATTTTTATGCATTATTATATCTGAGTCAATAATCACATTAGCTTTGTTTTTATTAATATTATATCTATCACCTAAAATAACAATAGTCGTAACATTTATATTAATTATATTAATTTTGCCGATACAAAAGATTTATAAGCACTTTTCGGTAAACCTAGGACGGAAAATAACTAAAATTTCCCAAAATCAAGGTGAATTGTTTACAAATATATTTATTGGATCAAGAATTATCAGAATTTACGACATACAAAACTTATTTATAAAAAAAATTAAAAAGATTAATAAATACCAAGTAGATACTGTTGTAAAAAATACTTTTTTAATAAATATTCCTAATCAAATGATAGTATTTATTTTTTCAGTTATAATATTATCTTTTTCACTTTACGTTTATTATTTTTTGAATATAGAGAAAATTAATTGGTCAGAATTTATATCTAAATTAGTTGTGTTTTATTATGTTTTCCAAAGACTAGGTGGACAATTCACTAAAATGTCTTCAGCTTATATTGGTTTCTGGAACAATGTAGCTCCATTGAATTTGGTTTTAGAAAATATAAATGAAAATAATTTAATTAAAAGTAATGAAAAAAAGAAATTCTCAGATATTTTTAATGATAAAAGTTTTAAAATCACGTTTGAAGATGTTTTTTTTAAATATGATAAAAAATACGTAATTAAAAAGTTAAATTTCATAATTAATCAAGGTGATTATATATTGATATATGGTCCTTCTGGTGTTGGTAAAAGCACAATAGTAGATATTTTGGTTGGGCTTAATAAAATTGAGAAGGGTAAATTTAGAGTTAATCAAAATGACATTGATGAAAAAAATATTAAACATTGGCGTAATCACATCAGCTATTTACCTCAAAATCCAATTTTATTTGGAAAAACTATAAGAGAAAATTTAAATTATGCAAAACATGATTTCACCCATGAAGAATTTTTAAAGGCATCAAGGCTTTCAGGTGCATTAAAGATGATTAATAAGTTTTCAAAAAATATTGACCAAGAAATTGGTGAATTTGGATCATCATTATCTGGTGGACAAAAACAACTTCTTTGTTTGACCCAAGCAATTATAAGGGATCCAAAAGTTTTAATTTTAGATGAACCAACGACTTCATTAGATATTGAATCTAGAAAATTATTTTATAAAAGCTTAACTAAAATAAATAAAAGTGGTATTACAGTTATATTAATATCTCATCATAAAGATGAAATTGTAGGTTATACGAAAGTTATAAATTTAGGAAAAAAAATATGAAACTACTTTCAATGATTTACAGTAGATTGTTAAAATTGAAAAAAATTGGCTTCTTGTTATATTTCTCAAAATTAATTTGCAATATTTTAGGTATACCAAATTATGCAGGGGTTATTTCTACTAATTTAAAATTTGTAATAAATCCTTTAATTACAATTAGACGAATTACACACTACAACCTTAATAAGAAACAATTTCAAAATGCTAAAAAACTAGATCAAAAAATAGGATTTTATATAGTTAAAAATGAAAAATTATTTAACACTAATAAATTAGTAAGCACGTGCAATACTTTTTTGAAAAAATTAGGCAAACAAAATATAGAAAATTGGCCTTCTATTCAAAATAATGGAAAAGGTTCCAAAAATTATTTTTATAATTTATTAACTGAAAAAGATTTATTTGATTATCCAGAGTTTATCGAATTTGCTTTAAATAAAAAGATTTTATCTTTCATAAGTAGTTATTATGGTATAACACCACAGTTATGTAGTTTAGGTTTATATTATTCAAAGGTCTCTTTGGATGAAAAAAAAGGTAGTCAAAATTGGCATCTAGATGGAACTGATCCAAAGCATGTAAAGTTTTTTGTAAATATTTCAAATGTCACTAAAGATGATGGACCTTTAACTTTTTTACCAAAAGATGTCACATACCGATTAAGATTAAAAAATGGTGGTATAAAGAAATATGCTGGATATGAAAATAGAGAGTTTTTAAATACTGCTATCAACAATCATTTAATAACACTCACAGGGAAACCCGGAGAAGGAGGAATTGTTGATACCTCAAGTTGTCTTCATTATGGAAGTGTTTGTAAAAAAAATCCTAGAATTGTTTTTATGTGTCATTATGCTACCCACGGCAAATATACACAAGTAGAGAGAAATTCACTAAGAGATATTCGAATATATCAACATAAAGAACTAGTAAAAAAATATTCAAATAATAAATCATCAAGAATAGTTTTGTCACAAAGCTAATAGATGTTATTTAATTCTATAGAGTTTTTAGTATTGTTTTTACCATTTGTAGTACTAGGATGTTTATGTCTAAATAAACTCTCAATTTTATTAAATTTTAATAAAAAGTTTTACTATCATTTGTTTTTAATTTTTGTATCGTTTGTTTTTTACTCATTTTTTAGTATCAAATATTTATTTTTATTAATCTTCTCCATATTGGTAAACTTTTTTATTTCCTATTGTTTAGAAAAAAAAAAATCGTTTATATTATTAATTTTTGGAATAATTTTTAATTTATCAATTATACTATATTATAAATACTTAAACTTTATTTTAATTAATTTAGGACTTGAAGCTCAAAATTTTAATTCTAATTTCAATTTTGATTATGTTTTTATTCCTCTTGCAATTTCGTTTTATACTTTTCAACAAATAGGATATCTAGTTGATATCTATAAGGGTAATACTAAAATACCAAAAGTTTTTGAATATTTTGTCTTTGTATCTTTTTTTCCACAATTGATTGCAGGGCCTATCTTACGCGGAAGTTATTTTTTTCCACAATTACAAAAAACACCTGATTTAAAATTTGATAAAATCGAAATTGGTTTATGTATTTTTTTCATTGGTTTGTTTAAAAAGGTATGCATAGCAGATCAATTAGGAAAAATAGTAAATCCAATTTTCTTTGATGTTGAGAATGGAAAGTCAATAGATTTTATTACTAGTTGGGTTGGAGGAATTGCTTATAGTTTACAACTTTATTTTGATTTCTCTTCCTACAGTGAAATGGCTGTGGGTTTAGGTATTATTTTAGGTTTTACATTACCATTAAATTTTAATTCGCCTTACAAGCAAACAAATATAATTCAATTTTGGAGAAATTGGCACATTACATTACACAATTTTTTTAAAGAATATGTATATATTCCATTAGGAGGGAGTAAAAACTCATTGCTAACTACAGTAATTTTAACTAACTTTGTATTTTTAATTGGCGGATTATGGCACGGGGCAGGATGGAATTTTATTGTATGGGGTTTGTATAACGGAATTTTAGTCTCTTGTAATTTATTAATAAAATATTGTTTAGATTTTCAGTTTATCAAGAAAAACTTTTTTGTTTATTTTTTAAAAAGATTATTTTTATTAATTTTTCTCGTAGTCGGATGGATTTTTTTTAGAAGTTCAACATTAGATGTTGCCTCTACGTTTTTAGGAAAAATGTTTGATTTAAAATTATTTTATAAAATTTTTTTGGACTTTTATGCCGATCAAAATTTTATACTTAATCTTGAAATACTTAAACAATATTGTGATTTAGAGAGTATCATCTTAATTCTATTATCTGCGTTTATTGTTTTATTTTTACCAAATTGGCATGATATTTTTCTTAAAAAAGAAGATCAACAATTCAAAAATTATAACTTAATTAAATTAAATTATTTTAATAATCAAAGAAACCAGTTTGTTTGCAAAACCCTTTGTGTTCTATTATTTCTAATATCATTTTATAATCTAAGCGATTCTCCAAAAGAGTTTATATATTTTCAATTTTAATTATGAAATATCTTTATTTAAAAATTATAGGAATATTTTTTCTAGTTACCATAGGTAATTTTATTATTTTTTTAATTTTCCCTGACAAATTTTATTATAGAGGGTACGAATATTGTAAAGACTTTTTCTGTTTAGATCCATGGGTTGGAAATTCAAAAGGAGATTTAAGTAGGCAAAATCTATTATTTTATCAAGAGAGTTGGAAAACAGAAACTTCATTTAATAAATATGGTTATAGAAAAACGTTTAAATGTAATAGTAAACCATCAATTTTATTTTTTGGAGATTCATATGTTGCTGGAGCGGGTTTATCAGATAGAGATGTAATTAATTTTCAATTTACTGAAAAATACAATGTTTCATCTGCAAATTTTGCAGGATTACATCCTTTTTTATTTGAAAAATTTAATCATGAAGAAGTAAAGTATTTGATTTATCTTACTACTGAGAGAAGCTTTGGTGGACGGTTTTATAAGGAAACAAGAGCACCTAATTTTAATGAATATATCTATAAACCAAGACTTGAGCACTCTAACTTATTTGGGAATTTCTTATCAAGATTGAATGAATTGAAAAGATGGCATTTTTTCTTTTTGACAATTAACTTTGTAAAAAGACTTTCTAACGATTTTCATATTTATTTAAAAAATGATGAAAAAGAATTTCTGCAAGATGAATTCTCTTATAATGAAAAAGATGTAATGGTATCGATAAATAAGATAGTAGAAATTAATAATTTTTTTAAGAAAAAAAATATAAAATTTATTTATATACCTATACCATCAAAAGAAAGAATATATACGCCAAATCTACTATATAAAAAATATAAAGATACATATAATGGGTTTCAGAAATTAATTATTAATTTACAAAAAAATAAAATTGATTTTATTGATTTAAGATCAGACTTTAAAAAAAGTTATTCTAATAATAATCATGTATATTATCGAACAGATAGTCACTGGAATAGATTGGGTGTAAAAATTACTATTGATAAAATTTTTGAAAAAATTAATTATAAAAATTTAAATAAATGTAATTAAGTTTTAATTTATTATAATTTAATGCAAACTTCTATTTAAATAGAGATAACTTTATGAATATACTATTTAATTTCTAAGAAGCTGTATAAAAATAAATCATGGAGATAGTGATAAAGAATTTAAGTATAAATAAAGATTTAAGAGATCGTTTTTTAGAAACTGAAAAATTTAAATATAAAATTGTTAAAACCTTGTTTATAAAACGAATGGTTTTATATCCTAAATATTTTTTTATTTCTTTAATGTTATTTATTTTAAAATTTTTTAACCTATCAATTAAAATTTGTTGTAAAACTTTTTGGGGCCAACAATATAATCTAGTACTTCCTGAACCAGTTTCATCAGAAATTTTTCGTTTTAAATATATAGATGAATCAGTTACTAACTATATTATTAACTGTGTAAAAAAAAATGATATTGTAGTAGATATAGGTGCGCATTATGGTTTTTTTTCTTTATTAATGAATAAAATCGTTGGTTTAAATGGCCAAGTTTATTCTTTTGAACCTAGCAAAAAAACCTTCAACATTTTAAAATTAAATTCTAAGGATACTCAAATAAATCCTTACAATTTAGGTGTTTGGAAATCCAATACAAAACTTACTATAAATGATAATGGCATTGAAAATTCGGCTTTTAATTCATTTAAGGGAGAAACCAGAAATCAAAATCTTCATAATAAGAGCATTGATACTTATGAGATTGAAGTAATATCTTTAGATACTTTTTTTAAAAAAAATAATGTAATACCAAATTTTATAAAAATAGATGCGGAAAGTTCAGAAGATGAAGTAATTATGGGAATGCAAAATATTTTAAAAAAGTATAAACCAAACTTATGTGTAGAATTAGGTGATATGAAAGTGGTTAATACAGTTAATAGTAAAACGATAATTAATAAATTAATTAAACTAAATTATGTACCTATTGAATGGAAATCAGGAGAACTTTCTATTCATAATATAAGAAAGACATATAGTTATTGTAATCTATTATTTATAGATAAGAGCAAAATCAAATTATATGAGATAAGAAAAAGCAATGTTTAAAAAAAAAATTGGTTTTATTTTTCGGAATGGAAGAAAATCTCGTACAGAGCTCCAAAAAAAGTTCCCGTCAGAGTTCTTTTATGGATATTTAGAATTAAAGAAAAAAAAATATAATGTGTCGATTGTTGAGGATAGTGATATACAATTATCACCTCCTTTAAGTTTTATCCCAAGATATTTAAATAAGCTATCTCGCTTAATTTCAAATGTGCCTATTGGAATGGTAATTCCTTTATTTAAGAAAAAAAACAAAATTATTTTGAACAGCTATGATTATATTGTGGCAACATCCAATGGAATTGGAATTGCTTTATGTCTTGGAAAAGCGCTAGGACTCTTAAAATCTAAAATTATATTTTTGACAATGGGTATATTAAATTTGAAATCAAATTTTTTCGATTTATTGATTTATAAATTCATTTTAAAATATTCAAGAATTGTTTCGTTAGGATTAAATGAACAAGTTTTCGTAAATAAAAAGTTAAATTTAAACGTATACTATTTGCCTTTTGGAGTTGACAAAGATTTTTGGACAACTCAAAAAGTTCATCATCATAATGAAAGGTATGTTTTTTCTATAGGAAATGACTTAAATCGAGATTGGAAAACCTTGATGGATAGTTGGGATACAAATTTTCCTCTACTTAAGATAGTAACTAATCACAAAATTTCATCAAAAAAAAAAAATATAGAGATAATTGATGGTGATTGGAGAACTCTGAGAATTTCTGATGAAGCTATAAAGAAATTATACCAAAATGCAATGTTTGTTGTGTTACCATTAAAAAATACAATTCAGCCAGCTGGGCAAAGTGCATGTCTTCAAGCCATGTCATGTGAAAAGCTAGTCGTAATGAGTAATATTGAGGGTATATGGGATAAAAATAAATTGATAGATAATAAAAATATTATATTTGTTGATCCAGAGAATTCAAAAAAACTTAATTCAAAATTATGTTACATTATTAAAAACCATAAATTAATTAAGTCAGTTGGCTTGAATGCTAGAAAATTAGTGAAAGAACATTATAATACTGATATTATGGCTCAGGAATTATATAAAATTATTAAACAATAATCCATGATACCCAAAAAACATTACAATCATAAATACTTGTATAAAGAGAGACTATTTTCATATGTTTATCAAGTTGAATGTATAAGAGAAATTAATCCTAAAAATATTTTAGAGATTGGCGTTGGGTCTGGATTACAAAAAGAAATATTAATTCATTGTTTTCCAAATTCTAAAGTTTTTACACTTGATATTGAGCCTAGTTTGGGTCCAGATTTCTGTGGTGATGTTTTAAAAATACCAATAAAAGATAAATCGATTGATGCAGTATTTTGTTGTCAAGTTTTAGAACATCTCCCTTATAATAAATTTATTCTAGCTCTTAAAGAATTAAAAAGAGTATGTAAAAAAAGAATAATAATTTCATTACCTAATGTTTACCCCTTTTTTTTTATAAGACTTTATAAGTTAAGAAGAATACTGCCATTTTTATGGAAAGGCTTTTCTCTTCCAAAAGTAATATCACAAAAACACTCATTTAAAGAACATGGGCAACATTATTGGGAAATTGGGAAAAAAGATTTTCCGTTAAAAAGAATTAAAAAAGATTTTAAAATTGTTAAATTAAATCTAATTAAAGATTTTAGAATGGTAGAAAGACCATACTGGCATTTTTTTATTCTTGAAGAGTAATTAAATGAAAATAGCTATTGGATATGAAATACAAAAAGGGCCCTGGGGCGGCGGTAATGCTTTTGCTAAATCATTATCAGACTATTTAAAACATAGGGGTATCAAAGTTGTTTTTGATTTAAATGATAAAAATATTGATATTATTTTATTAACTGACCCAAGAGGTTTTAGTCCTCAAGTTACAATAGATGCAGGAAAAATTATAAGATATTTATTATTCAAAAATAATAAAGCAATTATTGTGCATAGGATTAATGAATGTGATGAAAGAAAAGGTACTACTAAAATGAATTCTTTATTAAAAAGAGCAAATTTTATTGCAGATCATACAATATTCATTGCTACATGGTTAAGAAATCTCGATATTCATTATAATGATAAAGGTTCAACCATAATTTTAAATGGTGGAGATAATAAAATTTTTAATAGTAAAAATGGATCTGTTTGGAATCAAAAAGAACCTATAAAGTTAGTTACACACCATTGGGGTGGTAATCATCTAAAAGGGATGGATGTATATATTAAATTAGATGAACTATTAAGTGAAACAAAATGGAAAAACATTTTTCAATTTACTTATATTGGTAACATCCCAAACAAATTTAGATTTAAAAATATAAAACACATTGAGCCCTGTCATGGTAAAAAATTAGTAAGTGAGATAAAAAAAAACCATGTCTATTTAACAGCTTCTATTAATGAACCTGGAGGAATGCATCATATTGAAGGTGCTTTGTGTGGGTTACCAATTTTATTTAGAAATAGTGGCTCTTTACCAGAGTATTGTAAAAAATATGGTGTATCATTTGAAGGTATAGAAGATATTACTCTATCAATAAAAGAAATTAAGAAAAATTATGAAAAATATAAAAAAAATATGAATTTGTATGATAGAACTTCTGATAGAATGTGTTTAGAATATTATAATTTATTTAGAAAATTATATAATAATAGAAATATTTATTTAACAAAAAGAAGTTTATTAAAAAATCCGTGGTTAATTTTAAGAAATCAAATTCCAATTTAAGTTTGTTGTAATTAACAAATATTTAATCTAAACATATTTATATGCTTGGAATTAAAATTATCTTTATTGAAAATTACTTTTAAGATTAGATTTATGTATAAAAAGGCTTTAATTTTTGGAATTTCTGGTCAGGATGGATTTTTTTTGGCTAAGTTATTATTATCAAAAAATTATTTGGTTTACGGAACAACTAGAAATTTCAATCAGAATTTTCATTTTGAAAAAAAATTAGTAAAATTATATGAGTTAAGTATCTTAAATAAAAAAAATATCTCAACAATAATTGAAAATATAATGCCTGATGAAATTTATAATCTATCTGGTTTATCTTCAGTAGCTAAATCATTTAGAAAGCATAAAGAAACTTTTAAAAGTATAGTTGACACAAATTCTTACATATTAGAAATTTTAATAAAAAACAAACAAATAAAATATTACAATGCTTGTTCTTCTGAATGCTTTGGAGATACAGGAGATGAAAGAGCTAATGAAAAAACAAAATTTAAGCCTTTAAGTCCTTATGCAATTGCAAAAAGTACTGCATATTGGACATCAAATATGTATAAAGAAGTCTATAATATATATGCATGTTCTGGAATTTTATTTAATCATGAGTCTCATATTAGACCAAATTATTTTGTTACTAAGAAAATTATATCATCAGCATATAGAATTTCATTGGGTTCTAATGAAAAACTTGAATTAGGAGATTTATCAGTTGTAAGAGATTGGGGTTGGGCTCCTGAATATGTCGAAGCAATGTGGTTGATGCTTCAGCAAGAATCTCCTGAAAATTATGTTATTGCGACTGGAGGAAGTCATTCCCTAAAACAATTTGTTCAAATAGTTTTTGAAGAGTTTAATTTAGATTGGAAAAAATATATTCATATTAATAAGAAATTTATTAGAGATAATGAACTAAAAAATAGTAAAGCAAATCCTTCTTTAGTATGGCAAAAATTAGGCTGGAAGGCAAAAACTGATTTTAAAAATTTAATTAAAAAGTTAATATTTGATGAAAAGAAAACTGTATAAAAACTTATCAGAATTAAGGATTTTATTTTTAATAAATTTTTGGAAAATTAGTAATTTTTTTTTAAAAAAGGATATATCAAAAGTAAAATTTATTATTGAAAAAGAGAATTGGGCAATTAAAACAGTTGGCACTTATATATCAAAAAGCATAAATAGAAAATTTGAAAATTTTATGTCAGTTTCAAGAAATCCTGAAAAATTTGAAGATAAAATTATTCATTTTGGTTCTCATTACTTATGGCTTTTGAAATATAAATATTTGTCTAGAAATAATAGATATGTAGTTTCTTTTTTTCATGGCAATCCTAATGAAAGTATTTCTGAAAAAATTGTTTTTGAAAATTTTATAAATTCTGTAAAATATTTAGATAAAATTGTTGTAAGTAATTCTATAGTTTACAATAGATTAATAGAAAATGGTGTTGATAAAAAAAAGTTAATTAAAATACCTATTGGCGTTGATACAAAACATTTTAAACCACCAAATAAATTAAAACGTCAAAAATCTAGATCTTTTTTTAAGTTCAAAGAGGATGATATTGTAATTGGATCTTTTCAAAAAGATGGTCAAGGTTGGAAAGATGGTATGCTCCCTAAAATGATCAAAGGACCTGATATTTTCTATAAAGTTATAAGTGATTTAAGTAAAGATTTTAATATAAAAATACTTTTGACAGGCCCGGCAAGGGGTTATTTAAAGAAGAAATTAGATTCTAATAAAATACCATATATTCATTCATACTTAGATGATTATTCTAAGTTAATAGATTATTATCATGCTTTAGATTTTTATTTAATTACATCTCGAGAGGAGGGTGGACCAATGGGCTTGCTAGAAAGTATTTCATCTGGTGTTCCAGTAGTAAGTACTAATGTCGGAATGGCTTCAGATTTTATTAAATCAAAAGAAATTGGAATTGTTGTTAATACTTTTGACCCAAAAAGGATATCTAAAAAATTTAAAAATTTTATTAATGAAAGTTATTCAACAAATCGTAAAAAAAATATAAAACATGTAATAATGAAAGCTGATTGGAACATTGTTGCTAAAAACCATTATGAAAAAGTTTATAAAGAAATGTTGAGATAAAATATATGAAAAATTTTTTAATCTGTATTTGGAAAATTTTTCAATGGATATTTATTTTTAATTTTAATAAGAAGAATATTGGTATTAAAATTAAACCATTTTTTTCTGGAGCTGTGTCGGGCGATTTTGGTGGATCGTTTGTAAAAGTAAAGAGATTAAAGTCATATTTTTCTGAATTTTTTTTTGGATTTAACATTGTTTATATACTTTCTAATGCAATATTTATTACATCGAGAGCAATTAAATATTTAAAAGATCGTAATATTCCAATCATTTTAAATCAAAATGGTGTGTTTTACTCAGGTTGGTATAAAGGAGATTGGAAGGCTAAAAATAAAGTAATGTCTGTTCCATATCATGCTGCAGATTATGTTTTTTGGCAAAGTGAATTTTGCAAAACCACTGCTGACAAATTTTTAGGTAAAAGAAAAGGACCAGGAGAAATTTTATATAACTGCGTAGATACAAATTTTTTTACTCCTTTGACCAAAAAAAATAAAAAAAATGATTTTAGATTTTTGATAACAGGAAAAATTGATTTAAGTTTAGAGTATAGAATTATTGAAGCTATAAAAGGAATTAGTTATGCAAAAAATAAAGGGTTTAATTTTAAACTTATTTTAGCAGGAAAAATTGATGAAATTGTTTTAAAAAACACATTTAGTATTGCAAACAAATTGAAGGTTTTTGAAAATATAAATTTTGTTGGAAAATATAATCAAAAAAATGCTCCTTTAATTTATCAAAAAGCTCATGCTTATGTAATGCTTAAATACAAAGATCCCTGTCCCAACACTGTTATAGAAGCTTTATCCTGTGGTTTACCGGTATTATATTCAAAATCTGGAGGATTGCCTGAATTAGTAACTAATAATTGCGGTTTTGGTTTAGCAGTAAAAAATAGTTGGAAAGATGGTAAGATTTCTCCAAAAATGGTTTCTATTGGAAAAGGTATGATACAAATTTATAAAAACTATAAATATTTATCTTTAAATGCTAGAAAGAGAGCAGAAAGTAAATTTGATATAAATTTTTGGTTTGAAAGACATGAAAAAATTTTTAAAAAATACGTTTTAAAATGAGTAAATATTATATATTAAAACTAGCTAATTTTTTAGCATTTTTTTGGCGCCTCATTCCGGAGTTCATAAGGCTTAAATTATTTTTTGGTTTCTTTATTTTAGAATCTAGAGGTGATGGAAAAAAAGGCTTGAAACAACTTTTTTTGATTAAAGATAAACTGAATTTAGTAATTAATGAAAGAGCCTTACATTATGGAAAAGGAATACATCCCAAGCACTCATTAACAAAATATCATGATTTTTTTATTAAGAATATATTAAATGGAGAAAATGTTCTTGATATTGGGTGCGGTTATGGTGCAGTAGCAACTTCGGTAGCTTTAAAAAAAGATAAAAGTAAAATAATAGGAATTGATTATGACGAAAATAAATTATCTCAAGCTATAGAAAATAATCAATTAAAAAATTTAAAATTTGTTTCACTAGATGCAACTAAAAATATTCCAAAAGGTAAATGGGATGTTTTAATATTGTCAAATGTATTAGAACATATCTCTAAAAGAGTTTTATTTTTAAAAAAAGTTGTTCAAAACTCAAAATGTAGAAAAATTTTAATAAGAGTTCCTTGTTTTGAAAGAGATTGGGAAGTTCCAATGAGAAAAAAATTAAAAATTAATTTTTATTCTGATGATGATCATAAAATAGAACATACTATCCAACAATTTTTGGATGAAATGATAGAGGTAGGAATAAATGTAACGGAAACTAAAACTATATGGGGAGAAATTTGGGCAGTTTGTAAAATTAATATGAGCCATGGAAAAAGTTAGTGTAATTATACCTTGTTATAATAGTGGGAAAACTATAGAACAAACCGTTAGATCTATAGAAAAACAAACTTGGAGTAATATTGAGCTTATTATTGTAAATGATGGCTCCGATGATGATTATACCTTAAATGTTTTATCACAGTTTAAAAATGCTAAAATAATTTATCAAAAAAACTCTGGGTTATCTTCTGCTCGAAATAAGGGACTAGCAAATGCAAAAGGAAATTACGTTTTTTTTCTTGATGCTGATGATTGGATTGAAATAGATGCCATCTCCAAAATGATGGAATGCATGAAATATAGTAATTCAAGTATTTTATTTCCTGATACTATTCTCGAAGATGAAAGAAAAGGTTTAAGAAAAAAAAATTATAATTTTTTTGAACAACTTTTTATTAATCATATTCCATATTGTTTTTTAATTGAAAAAAAAATATTTGAAAAAGTTGGAAATTATGATGAGGAAATGAAAGTAGGTTACGAAGATTGGGAATTTAATATAAGACTGGCTAAAGCAGGCTTGTTCCCAAAAAGAGTTGAGCAGCCATTATTTCATTATCGTGTAAGTAAATATGGTATGTTAAATTCAATATCAAAAAAAAATCATTTTGATACTTTTGATTATATAAAAAAGAAACATTTAGAAATTTATACTTTTAATAACCTTTTCAGGACTTATTTAAAGTGGAGAAAGAAAAAAATGAATTATCACATATTACTTTATATTCTGATATATTCTACAAGTAATTTACTATCAATTAAACTATGCAATAAAATTTTAGGATTAATTTCAAAATTGATAATGACTTATCAAATTAAATCATGAAGATAATTCATATCCACCCTAGTTCGAAAATGGGAAATATCTTTGTTAAACCTTTGATTGATTTTGAAAAATCAGCTGGTCATGAATCTCAACTAATTTCTTTCAATAGAAATTCACTAAATCAAAATATTTTTTTTGATCTTAGGTTGACGAGTCCAAGGATGTTAATCGATGCTTTTAGATTCTTGGTATTTTTAAAAAAACAAAAACCTGATATGATCTTCTGTCATAATTCTGCCCAGGCACTAATTCCTTTGATTATTTCAAAAATAATTAAAGTTAAAAAAATTATTTATTTTAATCATGGTATTACTTATTTAGGGTATAGCGGTTTATTAAAATATTTATTTTTTCAACTAGAAAAATTTAATGCTTTTTTTTCTGATATTACTATTACAGTTTCACCTCATATGAAAAAAGTTTTAGATAAAATTAAACCTAATTCAAAAATAATTTGCAACGGATCTGCATGTGGAATAAAAACTGAAAAGACAGATTTTTACATCAAAAAAATGGAAAATTTGCCAAAAAAACATATAGTTATTTCTTTCATAGGTCGATTACATGTAAGAAAAGGTATTATTGTTTTAAAAAAAATATTAGATCATTTCAATAATAGTAATAAAATCAAATTTCAATTTTTTGGATTTACTGAATCAGAGTTTTTTAATTTTTCAAAAAAAAAATATAGAAATTTAAAATGTTTTGGATTTGTCAAGGATGTTTCTTTTTATCTAAAAGAAAGTAACATTTTAATTTTGCCAAGTTTACATGAGGGTCTTCCATATTCTTTATTAGAAGGAATGTTGTATCATAACTTAATTATGGTTAATAACGTAGATGGAATGAATAACTTGATAAAGAATGGTTACAATGGCTTTTTAATAAATAATAATAATCATCAAACGTATATTTCTTTGATTAATGATTATATAACTAATAAAATTGATTATGAAACGATTTTACAAAATTCTTTTAAAGTTTTAAAAAAATATGATAGACCAAAATTCATGCGGCATTACTCAAAATTTTTAAATATAATGGAAAAAACTCTATAATTTTAAAACTTTGTTTTGAATGTGAATGAATTGGAAATAAAATGATGAAATTAAAAGGTTATATAAATTATGATCTTAATA
>CENJ01015861.1_pt1 | contig 46038 bp, 40 predicted proteins | sample 356161 | NCBI WGS metagenome assembly CENJ01 (sample SAMEA2619531, study PRJEB7988) | marine metagenome | biome: marine biome (ENVO:00000447); feature: surface water layer (ENVO:00002042); material: "saline water (ENVO:00002010), including plankton (ENVO:xxxxxxxx)" | depth 5 m
TACATCAAATTGAGGGTATTTTTCTTTAAAAGAAGCAATCATTCCCCTAGTCGCTCCCATAATCTCCGGAATCTCTGTTGCACTATCGATGCCTGGGAGTCTTACTGTAATATTTATGGCTGTGACACTTCCTTCATCATTAATCAATCGACTGACCAAAACGGGCTCTTTTAGTGCGATTGCCTTAATTTCGCTAATTTTTTCTTCGGTCAAGTTTTCAGACATATAGGACAAGTCTTCAACGTACAGATCATCACCCTCTGCACGGGTATGCTGATAATTAGTTAAGGCATCAACTCTTGAGGAATAGGGCGTATTCCAGGCTTCAGCTGTTAATGCCTCGATAGCGATAAGATTATCTTTTGTGAAAATCTCTTTGTTTTCAGGCGCAAGTACAATTAAGATATTATCAACTTTAGAGTACTTTTCTTGAAGCCCATCGAAGGCCTCTAATTCGGGGTTGGATTCACTAAAAAATACATGGTAGTCACCATCGAATTCCATTTTTCCTTGCGAGGCTAAGCCCATAGCCAGTACGACGGAAACTAGTAGCACAATCCATTTATGTCGAACGACAAAAGAACCCCATTTTTCAGCAAAAGATTTTTTGAGTTGATTCATTTATAAATATAGTTAATACAAATATAGATTTAATAATAACTATCTATTACTAACTAGCACATAGAAATTACCCTTCTTAGTTTAATTATGCATAATGAAACAATTCATCATCTAATTTTAAGAATTCGATAAAAGTTTTGAGGGTAAATAGAGACTTTCTATTCTTTATCAATTGAAACAGATCAAATATGTTTTTATCGAATTGGTATTCAGCGCCCTACGCCAAGTAATAGTTGACTCAGTCAATTTTTTTTAAAAATTGCTGAGTAGCCCCCTCCGCTTGCCATTGGGATATTAATTGTTGAATTTGAGTCCAACTGCTTTATTTCAAAGCTGTAATCAATAGCGTTTTTATCGGCATTTATACCATCTCTGTAAACTTGTACTTGATAGGGGGTATCAGGCTCTAAGAATGAAAGTTTTACATCAAAACTTCTTTTGGTGTCATCAGTCATGGCTCCGAGAAACCACATTTCATCCTTTTTTCTCGCTACAACAAGATAGTCTGATAGGGCTGCTTCTAAAACATGGGTCTCGTCCCAAGTGGTAGGAATTTGTTTGATGAAGTTTACTGTTTCTTGTTCTTTTTTATAAACCGAAGGAGCATCACAAAGCATCTGTATAGGAGATTCAAATACAGTATACATGGCGACCTGATGCGCTCTGGTTCCTAAAGTCATGGGTCTAATAAAATTAGCTTTCATGTTTCTTGGATTGTTAACGTTGGTCATAGCACCAGGGGTATAATCCATAGGTCCAGCAGCCATTCTAATAAATGGAATGGTCAAATTATGCTCAGGGTTAATCGGAAAAGGTGTTTCAGAATAGGGAAAATGTCTCACCTGCCATTTTACTTGCTCATTACCCATAACACCCTCATAAGTCACTAAATTCGGCCATATACGCTCTATCCCAGCTGGTTTGAAAGCACCGTGATAATCAACCAGTAATTTGTACTTAGCGGCAACTTTTGCAATTCGCTCATATGAGTTAACCATATACTGATCGCCGCGCTGCATAAAGTCCACTTTAATGCCAACTGCTCCCCAATCTGAATACAACTTAAGGAGCCCATCTGTGTCATCATCCAATGGTTTCCAAAGCACCCAAAGTATAATTCCTACATCTTTTTGTCTGCCGTATTCTATAAGTTTTTTTATATCAATTTCTGGATTAGATTCATAGATTTCGGTGGTTGACTTTGTCCAGCCCTCATCTAAGATTACATACTCTATATCATTTTCAGCAGCAAAATCAATATAATATTTATAAGTTTCTTGATTGATTCCCGCCCTAAAATCAACACCTGTAATGTTATTGGCATTCCACCAATCCCAAGCTACTTTTCCCGGTTTAATCCATGAGGGATCTTCTATTTTCGATTTTCCAGAGAGCTGCGCTACCAGATTGCTCTCCACAAAGGTCGCATCTTGATCAGAGATGATGAATAAACGCCAAGGATATGCCTTTTTCCCTGATATTTCGGCGATATAGTCAGCTTCTTTAGTAATGATTTGATTGCGGTCTGGACTAAAAGCTTCATTCGGTGCTGCTTCCAATACAAATTTGGGGATTTTTGGAGAAAAGTTATTTCTAGCAGTTTTCTCTAAGTACATGATGGGATAGTCAAAAACTGAAGTCTCAGTAAATAAAAATTTTATTCCCTGAGATTCAAATAAGACAGGTAAACTACAAAAATCCCCTTCTTTTAGTTTGGATACTGATGTATTGTTGTATAATCTTTCATTATTAGAATACATGGATTGTTCCCACGCAAAGTAGGTAGTAGCTCCCTCGGGTAAACTTAAATTCATTTTTTCACTGATGACATTTTTTGACCTTGTATCACGATCAACAAATCGATAAGCAATTCCATCATCATAGGCTCTAAAAATAACTTGGTAATTCTGTCTGAAATTTAAAGTCATCTGGCTAAAAGTGTTTTTGACAACCTTGTCCTTGTTGGGGATAGTAATTTCAGTGATTTCATTGATATCCGCTACTTTGCTACTTTTGAGTTTTGGAGAAAGCCCAAAAACTCTACCGTCACCTAGTTTTAGTCCTAACGCTGTATTTTTAATAATTTGTTTCTCTTCAAAAAAAACAGTCATTGACAGTTGATCAATTGTATTGATCTCGATTTTTATTTTCTCGTTGGGAGATTTCAAACTGAGTGTTTGCGCATTAGCAGATCCTAAAAAAAACAACGCAAAAAAGAGGGAGTAGATAAGAAACTTAATATGATTCATTCTTGATTTATTAGCGCGATAAATATAGAAAAAGAAGCTTAAGAAGTCTCTTTAGTTTTATAAAAATGTTATTGCATACCCCTCTTTTCCAGCGCGACCTGTCCTCCCTATTCTATGAATATAACTCTCTTTCGAGAAGGGAATTCGGTAATTGATCACATGGGTGATATTGTCGATATCTATTCCACGAGCGGCAACATCTGTAGCTACCATTACTTGTATGTTTCCCGATTTAAATTTTTGGATGGCTTTTGTTCGGTATTGTTGAGATTTGTCTCCATGGATTTCATCCACTTTTACCTCTAGTCGTTTTAATTGTCGACACAATTTAGATACTTGTCTCTTTGTTTCCGAGAAAATTAAAACTTTTTTAAAGGCTTCCTTACTGAGAAAATCCATTAAAATTTCAATTTTTTCATCATCCCCTTTTGTTTTTATAACCTCTTGATAAATATTATCAGTATTTGCTTGCCCATCGGAAACCCTTACTTTTTGATAATCCTTGACAATGCCATTGATGATGCCTTGCTGTTTTTCATTTTCAGTGGCTGAAAAAAGAATGGTTTGCCTCCTTTTGTGCATTTGATCAATTATTTTTTGCACCTCTTTAAGAAAGCCCATATCGAGCATGGTGTCGAACTCATCCAAAACTAAGTTTGAAAACTCATTGAGTTTCAACGCACGACGATTGATCATATCATTAATTCTTCCTGGTGTGCCTATAATTACGTGGTTTGTTCTCCTGAGCTTGTCCAAATCTTTGTTAATACTTGTACCCCCAATAAAACAGCTGCTAAAAATTTTTAAACCCTTGCTTAAGCTTCTAAATTCTTGATCAACTTGTTGTGCCAACTCTCTAGTGGGAACCAAAACTATTGTTTTATGATTTTTTTTATCGACAATTAGTCGGTTGATAATTGGAATAAGAAAGGCACCCGTTTTACCAGTTCCAGTATTAGCAATTCCAATAACACTTTCTCCCCTAGATAGGAATTCGAATGTTTTATCTTGAATTTCGGTAGTGTTTACAAAACCTTTTCTTTTAATTTTTTCTTGGAGTTGCGGATGAATTTCAAGCGCTACAAAAGCCCTTGTAACGACCTTTTTTCCTCCGTCATTAACTTTGATAGATTTGTTGACTAGCGTGCTTGGGTCCAAATCTGATTTTTTGAACCTACCTCCAGATCTTCCTCCAGATCGTCCTCTTTGACTTGGTCTTGCACTTCTTCTACTTGACCTTTGAGAGCCATCTCCCCTTTGTCGATTTTCTCCCGGATCACTTTTTTTGTTGTCACCACTTGATTTTCTTCTTGATGGACTTCTTTCAGATCTATTGGAAGCTTCGTTATTACTGTTTCGTTTGGTGTTATTTTTTTTTCGTGGGGGATAACTTTTTTTATTTTTTCCTCTCATATTGGTGGGTGAATGATGCCCTTTTGTTTAGTTTGAAATAATTGACCCTACTGTTTAATGTTCTTTAACAGTGGTTTTAAGCAAGTGAATAAAAAAAGGACTACATCTTTGTAATCCTTCTATTTTAGTGACCTCGGCAGGATTCAAACCTGCAACCTCTTGAGCCGTAATCAAGTGCACTATTCAGTTATGCTACGAGGCCAAAATTATGTATATCAATGTGTTAGCTACTTGTAATGTTTTGTGTCAGTAACAGTTTAAAAAACCGGATATTCCACTTTAGTATTCTAATTCTTTTTTCACACCCCAAATATACATCTTTATACTATTTTAACATTATGATATTTTTTCCATTATGTTAATATGCTAAGGAAAAAAAATACTTCTTTAATTAAGAATTAGGTTTAAATCAAAGATTTTCCAGGTATTTTATTTTTTCTCATCATAATAAAGTGATCTTCCTACGTAAATCAAGTTCTTTATAATTGAAATCATTTACCGATCAATCTAGTGCATCGCAGATTATATTGCTAATTGCGACAAAAAATATTTTGTAAAAGAAACTTACTTTTTTAAATTGTGGCATCAACCAATTAAAAACTAATTTAAACTGAAGATTTAATTTCAAAATCAAATAATGAAAATCAAACACATTTTATTGACAATATTTCTTGTTGCGGTTGCCCAATCTTGTAAAAACTTAGATGAGGGTAAACATCTTTTTATACTTTCTGGTCAGTCCAATATGTCATTGCTAGACCCAGAGATATCATTTATTCCTCATATGAAAAATAAATTTGGGGAAGACAAAGTAATTTTTGTCAAATCAGCTTATGGAGGACAACCTATAATGAGATGGTATAAAAATTGGAAATATGAGGATAAGGTTTCTCCTACTGGGGCAGATTTATATGATAGTCTAATCAATAAAACTCAAAAAGCCATTTTAAATGAAAAACTTGCCAGTATCAGTTTTTTTTGGATGCAAGGTGAAAGGGACTCCTGGGGATATGGATCAGTATACAAAGAAAGTTTAATGGGGATTCACCGACAATTGAAAAACGATTTAGGACGCGAGGATATAAATTTTGTCATTGGTCGTCTAAGTGATTTTGGAAACGACATAGAGAAAATGAAACGTCCTGATTGGATGATGATTAGAGAAATACAGGTAAATCTTGCGTTATCAGATCCTCGGATAGAATGGATTGACACAGACGACCTCAATGATGGAATTAATAATAAAGGGAAAACCATTAAAAATGATCTACACATGTCTGTTGAAGGTTACAGGATAATGGGGGAAAGGTTTGCTCAAAAAGGGGAGGCGTTGATTAACAAACACATGAATAACTAAATAAGATTCAATGTATAGAATAGTTGGCTCAATATATTTGGTTTTCCTACTACTGTTAACCCTAGGTACGATTGGTTGTTCTCAAAATATAAATGATAACAAAACTTATCAAACCCTTTGGTATGATCAACCCGCAAATGAATGGGAAGACGCATTGCCGTTAGGAAATGGCAGACTTGGAGTGATGGTTTTTGGAAACCCTAAAAACGAACGCATTCAATTAAATGATGACTCTCTTTGGCCCGATAACTTGGACTGGGAAGCAAATCATGGAAATAGTAAGGATTTAGCTGAAATTAGAAAACTTTTATTTGATGGATATTCTGGAACAGCAGATTCTCTCTGGGTAAATAGATTTTCTAATAAATGGGTTACGCGCTCTCATCAGACCCTAGGAGACTTATACATGGACTGGGAGCACGATAGCATTGCTGGATACAAACGTTCATTGGATTTAAGTAGTGCGCTGTCAAGAACTAGCTATAAAGTTGAAGGTCATCAAGTGGAACAGAAGGTTTTTGTTTCGCACCCCCATCAAATAATTGTGGTTGAGGTAAGTTCAAATCATCCGGATGGGTTGAATGGTCTAATAAGGCTGAACCGACCCGAGGACAATGGATTTGAGACTGTTTCAGTTAGAAGTAGTCAAAATAGGATTATCATGAGCGGAGAGGTGACCCAACGTGGGGGAAGATTTAACTCAATTGATACACCTATATTGTCGGGAGTGAAATTTGAGACCCAGTTGATTTCTCAAAACAAGGGAGGACAAATTGAAGCCACAGATAATAATTTAAAAGTAAGTGGTGTAAAAAAACTAACCCTATATATTTCCAGCAATTCCGATTATTACACTCAAGACTATATCAAGAAGAACTCTGACGAATTGGCCCGAGCTGAAAATAGTTCAACTCAAGAGATAGAACAGCAACACATCGAAGCACATCAATCCTTGTTCAATAGAACTCAGCTAGATTTGAAACCTGATGAAGCTTTGGCGTTAATCCCAACTGACCAAAGGATAGAAAGAATAAAAAAGGGATCAATTGACAATGGCTTAAGTCAAATCTTGTTCGACTATGGTCGTTATTTGTTGATTTGTTCATCTCGACCAGGAACACTACCCGCTAATTTACAAGGACTTTGGAATTATCACATTAAAGCTCCTTGGAATGCTGACTATCACCTGAATATTAATTTACAAATGAACTATTGGTTGGCCAACCCCACTGGTCTTCATGAATTAAATGAACCACTATTCGGTTTCATTGATCGATTGGTTGAGAGCGGTAAGGGCACTGCCCAAAATAGTTTTGGACTCAGAGGGAGTGTTATCCCTCATGCCAGTGATTTGTGGGCACCGACATGGTTTAGGGGTGCTCAAACATATTGGGGAGGATTTTTTGGTGCAGGAGGTTGGCTGATGCAACACTATTGGTATCATTATGAATACACCTTAGATAAGGGTTTTTTAAGAGAAAGGGCTCACCCAGCAATTGAGCAAATCGCCCTTTTTTATTCAGATTGGCTTGTGACAGATCCCAGAGATAATTCTTTGGTTTCCGTGCCTTCAACATCTCCTGAAAACAAGTACATTAACAGCAAAGGTCAAACTGTTGGCTTTACTATAGGCAGTGCTATGGATCAACAAATTATTTATGAGACTTTTAGAAACTATTTAAAGGCCAGTGAGATATTACAAATCGAAAACGAACTCACAAAAAAGATCAGTCAACAAATCAATAGACTTCGTCCAGGTTTTGTTGTAAGTAAAGCTGGCAGGGTTTTGGAATGGGATAGAGAATATGAAGAGTTTGAGCCAGGTCATCGTCACATTTCACATCTTTACGGATTTCATCCTGGAAATCAAGTTACCAAAGGCGATCAACCAGAGCTGTTTGAGGCGGTTAGAAAAACCCTTGATTATAAATTGGAAAACGGTGGAGCCGGAACTGGTTGGAGTCGAGCTTGGTTAATAAACTTTTCCGCGAGATTATTAGATGGGGAAATGGCTCTTGAACACATTCAATTACTATTTCAGAAGTCTATTTATAAAAATTTATTTGACGCACACCCTCCTTTTCAGATTGATGGTAATTTTGGTTTTACCGCTGGAGTAGCAGAAATGCTAGTTCAGTCTCATGAAAAAATTGGTATACGACTTTTACCTGCATTACCCAAAGCATGGGCTAATGGACAAGTCGATGGACTTTTTGCTAGAGGTGGAATCAAAATAGCTATGGAGTGGGAGGACAGTAAGCTAAAACTGTTTACTCTAACCTCTGAAAGCGATCAATCCACTTCAATTATTTACGGAGATAAAGTTTATCAATTAGACCTTAAAAAAGGAAAGCCCACTACCTATAGATTTTAATCCCATTTAAGTTTCGGTTTTTGGGGTGATATTTTAAAAACTTTCTTTTGGCTGTAAGTACTATCTTTGCGAAAATTTATTTATGGCACTATTAGCTGTTGCAGTTGGAATTTATTTATTGATTAAAGGTGGAGATTGGTTGATGCAAGCAGCCGTTGCCCTGTCTTTGAGGTTCTCCATTCCCAAAATTGTAATTGGGATGACGGTAGTTTCATTTGCCACCTCTGCTCCCGAGTTAATTATCAGTATCAAATCGGCTTTAACATGTCACCCAGATTTAGCATTGGGAAATGTGGTAGGTTCTAATATTGCCAACTTAGGTTTTGTATTAGCTATCACCTTAATCATTTCTCCTATAAGTGTCTCCCGAAGTTTTTACAGAACTGATTGGCCCATGATGATCCTGTCGTCATTGCTTTTTTATTATTTCATATCAATAGATCAAAAGTTAGATGCTTTTGAAGGGGTTGTTATGTTCATCTTATTAATAATATTTATCATTTACCTGATTAAATTTCAAAAAAGAAATGATTTGAGTGAAGCAACTGTAATTGAAGAGACTCTGCCGATAAAGAAAATTATGACTTTACTTACTTTTGGCGGTTTCTCGCTGTGGTTGGGTTCTGAGACCTTGATCAAAGGTGCTGTTATGCTAGCACAAAATATAGGAGTAAGTGAAAGAATTATAAGTGTTTCTATCGTTTCCTTGGGCACAAGTGTGCCTGAACTTTCGGCTTCAATTATTGCCATTCTCAATAAGGAAAAAGCAATTTCTCTGGGCAACTTGATTGGCTCAAATATATTTAATCTAATGGCCGTTCTTGGTCTAACGGCAATGATTCACCCCCTTTCAGTGATGGATCAAGGTTTGTTAAATAATGATTTGTGGTGGATGTTGGGAATTTCCATTTTGGTTTTACCATTAATCTTTTTCTCAAAAAAAAATCATTTGGCATGGAGAGGTGGACTAATCCTTTTAATACTATATGGAATATTTATTTTTCCACTATTTATTAAATAAAAAAATCCCGCTAAAAGCGGGATTCTTACAGGTGGAGTAATTATAATTAAACTTTGGCAGATTTCACCGTTTTAATAATTCTACTCGCAATTTTATAGGGATCACCATTAGAAGCAGGTCTTCTGTCTTCTAGCCACCCTTTCCAACCTTGTTCAACGGTCATGATAGGAATTCTAATGGAAGCACCTCGATCGGATACACCGAAACTAAATTCATTAATTGATTGTGTTTCGTGCTCCCCTGTTAAACGCTGGTCGTTGTAAGCACCATAAACAGATATATGCTCATCAACAACAGGACGGAAAGCCTCACATATTTTTTCGTAAGTTTCTTGGGAACCACAGGTTCTTAAAGTTTCATTAGAAAAGTTAGCGTGCATACCGGAACCATTCCAGTCAGTAGCTCCAAGTGGTTTGGGGTGCCAGTTGATAGCTAACCCATACTTTTCGCCCAAGCGCTCAAGTAGATATCTAGATATCCAAATTTGATCTCCAGCTTCTTTAGCTCCTTTGGAGAAGCACTGGTATTCCCATTGTCCAGCTGCAACCTCTCCGTTAATACCTTCAACATTGATTCCCGCTTCCAAACATTGTTCTAAGTGTTCTTCCACCATTTCTCTACCAAATGCATTTTTTGCACCTGCTGAACAGTAAAACTGCCCTTGTGGAGTTTGGTCTTTAGGAAATCCTAATGGTAAATTGGTTTCGGGATCCCACAAGAAATATTCTTGCTCAAATCCAAACCAAAAATCATTATCATCATCATCAATGGTAGCTCTACCATTAGAAACGTGAGGAGTGCCGTCTGCATTAAGTACCTCAGTCATGACCAAATATCCATTTTTACGGTCAGGATCAGGGAAAAGTGAAACAGGTTTTAAAAGACAATCAGAAGAATTTCCCTCAGCTTGTCTAGTTGAAGAACCATCGAAGGACCATAATGGACAATCTTCTAAAGTGCCACCAAAGTCACTTACTATTTTAGTTTTGCTCCGTAAATTGGCGGTAGGTAAGTAACCATCCAACCAAATGTACTCTAATTTAGACTTACTCATATAATTTAATTTTTGTTATGATCTAGTAAAAATAAAATTTCTAGTTAATACCATGCCTTTTTGGGTACTTAATTATAAAATATGACCTTCATTTTTATGACAACCTTAATTTTTTAAGGGTATAATTCCATATTCGTAAAATAAATATACAGTTCATTAATTTTTTTCATTTTAAAACTATATTTGTTAGACACAGAATCTTAGTTCCCATGAATCCTTTAAGAAAGAAAAGCTTAGAAAATCTCTTTAATAAACAGCCTAAGTATTTTTCCTCAGACAAAATTCATTCTGAGATTTTTGCGAATAATGTTTTTAATGATGCTTCACTAGAAAAGTACTTAAATAAAGAGGCTTTAAGTCAAATCACCGAGGCGATTTCTAAAGGTTCAAAGATCAATAGATCACTCGCTGATCAAATAGCAAGTTCTATGAAAGCTTGGGCGATGTCAAAAGGCGTTACACATTTTACCCATTGGTTTCAGCCCCTAACCGGAGGAACAGCTGAAAAACACGATGCTTTTTTTGATTTACTACCCTCAGGGAAACCTATGGAGCGGTTTGATGCTAATGAATTGGTGCAACAAGAACCTGATGCCTCAAGTTTTCCTAGTGGAGGTATTAGAAACACATTTGAGGCCAGAGGATATACTGCTTGGGATCCAACATCTCCAGCTTTTATTTTGGGTAAGACCCTGTGTATTCCAACTATATTTGTTTCTTACACTGGGGAGGCGCTTGATTATAAAACACCGCTGATAAAATCCATCCAAACCCTTGACCAATGTGCCACCGAAGTGTGTAAATATTTTGATAAAAATGTAAGTAAAGTATTTCCAACACTTGGGTGGGAACAAGAGTACTTTTTAATAGATCGCGCTCTAGCCTCATCTCGTCCGGACTTGATCATCACTGGTAGGACTTTATTTGGTCATCAGCCTTCTAAGGGTCAACAACTAGATGATCACTATTTTGGTGCGATCCACCCCCGGGTTATTGCCTTTATGCAGGAATTGGAATACGAAGCTATGCTTTTGGGTATTCCCGTAAAAACTAGACACAATGAAGTCGCTCCCGGTCAATTTGAATTAGCTCCAATTTTTGAGGAAGCTAATCTATCTGTTGATCACAATTCATTGATAATGGATATAATGCAAAGAATTGCAGCCAAGCATGATTTTATCGTTTTATTTCATGAAAAGCCATTTGAAGGAATTAATGGATCTGGAAAACACAATAACTGGTCTTTGGAAACCAGTACAGGAGTTAATCTACTCAGTCCTGGAAAAACGCCAATGAGTAACCTTCAATTTTTAACATTTTTCATCAATACCATAGCCGCTGTATTATCTCATGAATCACTTTTGATCGCCTCCATTGTAAGTGCGAGCAACGACCATCGGTTGGGAGCTGATGAGGCACCCCCGGCAGTGCTTTCTGTTTTTATAGGTAAACAACTTACCGCTGTTCTTGAGAACCTTGAGCATGTTTCCAAAGGAAAGTTGTCTCCCGAAGAAAAAACTGATTTAAAGCTTAACGTGATCGGTAAAATTCCAGAAATTTTATTAGACAATACTGATAGGAACCGCACTTCTCCATTTGCCTTTACCGGCAACAAATTTGAATTCAGGGCTGTTGGCTCAAAATCGAATTGTGCGAGGTCAATCACTGCACTTAATACTATGGTGGCAGAGCAATTGCAAAAATTCAGCATAGCGGTCGACCAACTAATTGAGGAAAAAGAAATGAAAAAAGACGATGCTATTTTTAATGTTTTGAGAGATAACATTAAAAGCATTAAAAACATACTTTTTGAGGGTGACGGATATAGTGAAGATTGGAAAGCAACTGCCAAAAAACGCGGTTTAAGTCACCATAAAAATACGCCTGATGCGCTCAAGGCATATGTAAGTAAGAGTAGTATTGCACTTTTTGGGCAAATGGAGGTTTTTTCAGAAAGAGAAGTTAGGGCTCGCTACAATGTTGACTTACAGGAATATATTTTGAAAATTCAAATTGAGTCCAGGACATTAGGTGATATTGCTAGAAATCACATTATCCCTACAGGCATTAAATATCAAAATATCCTAATTGAAAACGTAAAAGGACTTAAGGAGATTTATGGATCAGCTTACGAAAAACACGCTGCGGTGCAATTGAAAATCATTGAACGTATTTCAGGGCACATTGAAGCCATAAGCGATGGAATTACAAAAATGATTGATACCCGAAAGGCATCAAACAGCATAGAGGATAAATTCGAGAAAGCGCAGGCCTATTGTCTAAAGGTTTTACCTTTTTTGAACGAAATAAGGTATCATTGCGATAAGTTAGAATTGGTGGTGGATGATGATCTATGGCCATTGGCAAAGTACAGAGAGTTGTTGTTTTGTCGTTAGTAAATATTTGGTAAGCGAATAATTAGATAGGGTGATTAGTATTAAATTTGTGGTATTACATTAAAGAATGATTGACAAAAGGTACTATCAAAGGGGAGTTTCTTCTCAAAAAGAGGACGTTCACAATGCCATAAAAAATATAGATAAGGGGCTTTTCCCAAAAGCTTTCTGTAAAATTGTCCCAGATTATCTGACGGGAAGCGACGAGCACTGTGTGGTAATGCATGCTGATGGAGCAGGTACCAAATCTTCTTTGGCCTATGCTTATTGGAAAGAAACGGGAGATTTGTCTGTTTGGAAAGGAATTGCGCAGGATGCATTAATCATGAATATTGATGACCTTTTGTGCGTTGGGGTAACAGATAATATCATGCTCTCTTCAACCATTGGAAGGAATAAAAATAAGATTCCAGGTTCGGTATTAGCTGCAATTATTAATGGAAGTGAGGAACTTTTGTCAGACCTGGCAAAATACGGTATAAAGATTCACAGCACAGGAGGAGAAACCGCAGATGTTGGAGACTTAGTGAAAACAATTATTGTTGACTCAACCGTGACTGCTAGGATCAAACGAAGTGATATTATTGACAATGCGAACATAAAGGCAGGTGACGTGATTGTAGGTCTTTCCTCTTTTGGTCAGGCGACTTATGAAGATCAGTACAATGGTGGAATGGGAAGTAACGGCCTCACATCCGCCAGACATGATGTTTTTGGAGCTGCCATTCGGGAAAAATTTCCTGAAACTTACGATAATGATTTACCAGAAGATTTGGTTTATTCTGGTTCAAAAAACCTTACCGACTCCACATCAACTCCATTGGATGTTGGAAAACTAGTCTTGTCTCCTACCAGAACTTATGCACCTGTAATCAAAGCTATTTTTGAGTCTTTAGGGCGAAGTCAAATACACGGAATGGTTCATTGTAGTGGTGGAGCGCAAACCAAAATATTGCATTTTATTGATGGGCTGCACGTAATTAAAGACAACTTGTTTGATTGCCCACCCTTGTTTGAATTAATTCAAAAGGAATCCGGCACTTCATGGAAAGAGATGTATGAGGTTTTTAATATGGGACACAGGATGGAAGTTTATCTCCCTGAAAACCAAGCAAATCAAGTTATTTCTGTTGCCAATTCTTTTAATATTGATGCACAGATAATAGGGAAGGTAGAGCAATCAATTACAAAAAAATTGACCATTAAATCTTCCATGGGAGTTTTTGAATATTAATCGTTACATTATAGAATAATTGGAAGTGTGATTTTATGAAGAAACTCGTTTATCTATACTTATTTTTTTCCTTGGGGCTATTTTCTCAGGAGCGTGATGCACTTTTAGATGAACTATTTGAAGCAGAGCCAACAGTAGCGGAAACTTTACTTCCTGAAAAAATGATATTTACCCAGTCAATATTTTGGGGTAAAAATGGTCTTTTTCGAAAAACAGGCATTTCAAAATTGTCCTTAGCGCAAAGAGAGAAAGAACTTAAAGTTAGAAATGTAATGCTTAAATCTCACCAGGTCATTGGCTATCTTACTTTGGCTGGTATGGTTGCTCAAGGTATTTTAGGAGGGCGCCTTTATAATGGTGCAGGGCACCTGTATGAAACGCACAAAAAAATGGGTGAAATTGTTACCATTGCCTATTTTACAGGTGCTGGAATGTCACTTTTTTCCCCACCACCATTGGTCAGGAAAAAGGTCAAAGGATTTAACTCAATCAAGGCCCACAAACTACTTGCGTACATCCATTTTTCTGGAATGATCGCTACAAATGCTTGGTCTGATAGTGATACGGATTTACATAAATATGCAGCTTACACCACTTTTGCTAGTTATGCTACAGCAGTCTTGGTCTTTAAATTTTAATAAATGAGAAAGTTACTTTTTAAGATACTCTTTTTGTTGCCCTTGCTTTTATTGGCTCAAGAACGATGGGCTTTAGACACTGAGGCTTCATACATCACTTATGATGCAGACCACTTTTTACATGCTTGGTCGGGAACAAATAATAATGTGAAGGGGGTTATAGTTTCAGAGGAAAACGAGTTTAAAAAAATTGCAATTGCCATGTTTGTTCGTGATTTTGACAGTAAAAACAGTAATAGAGATAATAATGCACTCGAAATTTTGGAAGTTTTAAAATTTCCTAAAATTGAATTCTTTTCCGATAATATTGTATTAACAGAGGATAAGATACTTATCGAAGGAGCACTTAATTTTCACGGTATAGGTATTGAAAAAACCATAGATGCTAAAGCGAACCTACGAAAGAATAAGCTCATTATTTCAGGAGATTTTCAAATGCTTCTATCTGATTTTAAGGTTACTCGTCCCTCATTTATGATGAAAAAGATTGAGGACGATCTAAAATTGACTTACGAACTCCATTTCACTAGGCTTTGATATGGTATTTAAAACGCTAAATTTGTAGTATAGCTACGCCTAATTCATGTTAGAAAAACTAGAAATCGTCCAACAAAGATTTAATGAAGTGTCTGATTTGATTATCCAGCCAGATATCATCGCCGACCAGAAAAGATACGTGACACTTAACAAGGAGTATAAAGACCTTAGTAAAATTATGTCAAAGGCAGAGGATTACAGAACGCTTATTGCCAACATGGAAGAGGCTGAAATGATGATTAAGAATGAAAGCGATGCTGAGATCATTGAGATGGCAAAAATGCAGTTGGAAGAAGCTAAAGCTGGGTTTCCTTCTCTAGAGGAAGAAATAAAATTTTTATTAATTCCAAAAGATCCAGAGGACAGCAAAAATATTGTTGTGGAAGTAAGGGCAGGAACTGGTGGTGATGAGGCGAGTATTTTTGCGGGTGACTTATATCGCATGTATACCAAATATTGTCAGGATCAAGGATGGTCTGTCAGTCTCGTAGATGCCAATGAGGGCACAGCGGGTGGATTTAAAGAAGTTATTTTTGAAGTCTCCGGCGAGGAGGTTTATGGAACAATGAAATACGAATCTGGAGTTCATCGTGTCCAACGTGTTCCCCAAACAGAGACCCAAGGGAGAGTTCATACTTCTGCCGCTACAGTCATGGTTCTTCCCGAAGCTGAGGAATTCGACGTAGAAATTAACATGAATGATGTTCGGATTGATTATTTCTGTTCCTCAGGGCCAGGTGGGCAGTCTGTAAACACCACTTATTCCGCGGTAAGACTTACCCACGAACCTACAGGTATAGTTGCACAGTGTCAAGATCAAAAGTCCCAGCATAAGAATAAAGACAAGGCTTTGAGAGTACTCCGATCTAGACTTTATGAATTGGAGTTGAGTAAAAAATTGGAACAGGATGCCGAAAAAAGAAATTCGTTAGTTTCTTCGGGTGATCGTTCCGCCAAAATTAGAACTTATAATTATCCCCAAGGAAGAGTTACCGATCACCGAATTGGATTAACCTTATACGACCTTCAGAATATTATAAACGGAGATATTCAGAAGTTGATTGATGAGCTTAAGCTTTATCAGAATACCCAACAACTCAAAGAAGCAGGAGAGATTATATGACCACAGCGGATTTATTCGAACAAATTAAAGCCAAGCAGTCCTTTTTGTGTGTAGGACTGGACGTGGATCAAGATCGATTTCCTGTGGAGCTGAGAGATAAGCCTGATAATCTTTTTAATTTTTGCCAAAAAATTATTGATTCTACAGCCCATTATTGTGTAGCTTACAAACCAAACATCGCTTTTTTTGAAGCCTATGGCTTAGAGGGTTGGAAGTCCCTCGAAAAGGTGATGCAGTATATCAATAGACATTATCCCGAAATGTTTACCATAGCAGATGCTAAAAGAGCTGATATTGGCAATACTTCAAAACGATATGCCAAGGCTTATTTCGAGCATTTTGACTTTGATTCAATTACGGTTTCACCCTATATGGGGGTTGATTCTGTAGAACCTTTTCTAACTTATGAGGATAAGTACACTATTTTATTGGCATTGACCTCTAATAAGGGAGCAACAGATTTCCAGCTCGCGTCTATTGGGAATCAAAAACTTTATGAAGAGGTAATAAAAAAATCGTTGGAGTGGCAAAATTCAAAACGGCTGATGTATGTCGTTGGCGCAACCAAGGCTGAAGCCCTTCAAAGTATTAGACAATTAATTCCAGAGCATTTTCTTTTAATTCCTGGTGTGGGTGCCCAAGGCGGAAGCCTTGAGGAGGTTGCCCTTAATGGGATGAATAACCAATGTGGTATATTGGTGAATTCTTCCAGAGGAATAATCTACGCATCTTCAGAAAGTGATTATGCGGAAAAAGCGGGCTCGGTGGCTAGAGAAATGCAGCAAAAGATGCGAGAACTTTTAATTCAAAATCAAATTCTCTAATGCTCCATTATACGGTTTACGAGTCGAAAGAAGTCAATGCTCCCTGGATAACTTTTATACACGGAGCTGGGGGTAGCAGTGCGATATGGTTTAAGCAAATTCGTTTTTTTTCCCGTTACTTTAATCTTTTGTTAATCGATTTAAGAGGTCATGGTGCTTCTAAAGGTTTTATTAAGAACCCCTTCAAATTAAAATATACTTTTAATTCTATAACGGAAGATATTTTTGAAGTTTTGGATTATGTCAAAGTAGAAAAATCCCATTTTGTAGGTATCTCTATGGGAACAATTCTTATTCGTCAATTGGCTGAGATGCAGCCTAAAAGGGTATCTAAGATGATTATGGGTGGTGCCATTCTTGAGTTCAATCTACGGTCTAGAATTTTAATGTATTTTGGTAACGCAACTAAGTCTGTTTTACCCTATATGTGGTTATACAGGTTTTTTGCTTTTATCATTATGCCAAATAGAAACCATCGGGAATCAAGAAGTTTATTCATTCGTGAGGCTAAAAAATTATATCAAAAAGAATTTATTCGTTGGTTTAAGTTAACCTCTGAAGTAATTCCATTGTTGAGAATATTCAGGCAGGAGGCTGTTGATATTCCCACACTATATATCATGGGAGATCAAGATTACATGTTTCTACCCTCAGTAAAGAAAGTTGTTGAGAGTCATCCTGCGTCAGAGCTACTGGTTTTGGAAGCTTGTGGTCATGTAGTGAATGTAGAAAAACCCGATAAGTTCAATGACGGAATGCTTAATTTTTTGAAAGAATCCGCTGCTTAAGAAAAAACTACTGTCTTATTACCATAGACCATCACCTTTCTTAGGACATGTAACTTGAGTGCGCGAAGTAGCACAATTCTTTCTAAATCCCTTCCTTTTTCAATAAAGTCCGCTATGGAATTCAGATGCGTAACTCTAGAAATATCTTGTTCGATTATAGGACCTGCATCCAGTTCAGCAGTTACATAATGACTCGTAGCACCAATTATTTTTACGCCCCTATCATAGGCAGAATGATAAGGTTTTGCCCCTGGAAAAGCAGGTAAAAATGAATGATGGATATTGATGATTTTATTTGTGTAATGATCAATCAGTTTTGGAGATACGATTTGCATGTATCTTGCTAGTACTATAAAATCAACCCCATGTTTTTTTAATAATTCTAATTGCTTCTCCTCAGCCGCCGCCTTAGTCTCTTTGGTGACTGGAATGTGATAAAATGGAATTTCAAACCTTTTAGCAATGATTTCTAAATCAGGATGGTTGCTCAGTATAAATGGAATTTCGGCGGCCAATTCCCCTGATTGTTGTTTGGCCAATATATCATAAAGACAATGATCGTATTTAGAGACAAATACTGCCATCTTAGGCTTTTGACTTTTTAAATAAAAATCGCAGTGTAAAGAAAAACGATTTCCAATTTTTTCATTAAATCCTTTTTTGAATTTGTCAAGGTCGAATTTATCTCCATTTAAATCACACGCTACGCGCATGAAGAATGCGCCATTGGGTCTATCTACATATTGATCTATATAGGTGATATTCCCCTGTTGCTGATGAATGAAATTGGTGACTGCTGCAATAATACCTTTTTGGTCAGCACAATACATCAAAATCGTTATCTGGTTCATATGGAAAATTTTGTCAAAAATACAGAATCAGCAGCTTAGCGCAACCTTTTAGTGTTTTTTATTGACTAAATAAAAAAGCCTTCGGAAAATCGAAGGCTTTTTAAACAACTGGAATATGGTTAATATTATCCCTCGTTTATTCTAAAGTCAGCATAAGCATCCATGCCATGTTCGGCAAGATCAAGGCCATTTAATTCTTCTTCTTTATCAACTCTCAGACCAGTAGTAGCTTTTACTATTGTCAAGATGATGAAGGATGTCACTACGCAGAATGCACCAACAATTCCAACACCAATCAGTTGAACAAGAAACTGATCAAATCCTGCTAATTCTCCAAAAATTCCGACTGCAAGTGTACCCCAAATACCACAAATGAGGTGAACAGCAACAGCTCCTACAGGATCATCTAATTTTAATTTATCGATTAATGCAATTCCTAGGACGACAACTACCCCAGCAATAATACCAATGAGAATCGCATCGGTAGGACTCATTTGATCTGCACCAGCAGTGATACCAACTAGCCCTCCTAATACACCATTCATAAACATGGTTAAATCGAAATTTTTATATAATATATTTGAAAAGAATGCAGCTGAAACTCCTCCTGCGGCAGCAGCCAAGGAAGTAGTTACCAGAGTTAATGAAGTTAATGTTGGATCGGCAGATAAAACTGAACCACCATTAAATCCAAACCATCCTAACCAAAGTATAAATACACCAGCAGCGGCAATGGGTAAGTTGTGTCCAGGTAGGGCCTTAGGTTTACCATCGCTATCAAATTTACCGATACGCGCACCTAGGAGGTAAATGGTAATCAGCGCGCCCCATCCACCTACGGAATGAACTAAAGTTGAACCTGCAAAATCATAGAATCCCCATGCATCAAGAAATCCACCTCCCCATTTCCAAGATCCTACAATGGGATATACGAGTCCGACATAGAGAATAGAAAAGAGCATGAATGCATTGAGTTTAATTCTTTCAGCTACGGCACCTGAAACAATTGTGGCAGCGGTTGCGGCAAACATTCCTTGGAAAAGAAAGTCAGTCCACCAGGTATAACCACCGTCAGCGTATCCAAAGCCCATTCCTCCTTCCGGAGCAGCAATTCCGAAACCAGCAAATTTAAAGATTCCCATTTCGCCGTCTTCAAAGCCAGGGTACATAAGATTAAATCCGCCAAGGCAATAAATTAAAAGTCCTACGGTGATTACAAAAAAGTTTTTAAATAATATGTTGATGGTATTTTTTTGACGAGTAAGACCTATCTCTAAAAAAGAGAAGCCTAGGTGCATAAAGAATACCAATGCTGTACAGATCATCATCCATACGTTGTTTACTGTTAAAATAGTAGTTTCCATATTTTAGTTTAATTGATTTAGTTTAATGATCCGTTTCCTTTTTCACCAGTTCTAATTCTGAAGGCTTCTTCAACGGGTAAGATAAATATTTTACCATCACCAACCTTGTCGGTAGCTGCGGTTGCAATAATTGCGTTAACTGTTTTGTCTACAAACTCATCGGATACTACAATGGATAAATACCTTCTTTGGATTTCTGAAGTGCTGTAGGATATTCCACGGTAAACGTGGCCTTCTTTTTCGTTTCCCACACCAGTAACATCCCAATAACTAAAGAAATTGACTTCTACGTTGTGTAGCGCCTTTTTTACATCATCGAATTTGGATTTTCTGATGATGGCTTCAACTTTTTTCATACTATAAGTTTTTGTTAATGATAATTGTTTGATAAAGTTTTGTCAAAATAAATAATTTGACCAATACTCAGGTTCAAATTGATTTAATTTTGATTTAATTAAAATGTATTCATTTTAGGGTGTATAAAATTAAATTCTTTCTAATAATTTAAATAATTTCTTAGAGGATTGATAATTTTAAAAATACTCTTGTACAATGAATTTCACTTAGTTTACTGACAAATAAAAATCCTCCACCTGCTATAATTAAATTGCGGGTGGAGGATAAAAAGTTAAGTATTTTTCAGCTTAGAAAGAATAGATAGCAGCAACTATAAATGCAGCTAAACTATCTGTTGCACCATCAGCGTCAGTATAGTATTCACCAGACGCACTGTCTATTCTGATTTCAGGCTTGAACATCATATTTCCAGAAGTGAAGCTTCCAGTTAAAGTGAAAGAAGTGTTATCTCCTTTTTCAGAGATACTACCGATTGCACCTAGACCGTCGTCAGTGAAGGCCTCGAATCTTGCACCGATTGCAAATGAATCAGATAAAGATAACTGAGGATACAAAGCAAATCCACTAAATTTCAGGTCATCATCTTCGTAGCTGGTTGCGTTTACACCTAAGAAAAAGCTATCTGTGATATCTATTCCACCTGTGAAATCAATTTGAGTAGCATTAGCCAATCCTCCAGTTAACAAGTTGATGTATTGTCCATAAAGACCTAACTGAGCTCCGAAATAATAATCATCATCAGCGAATTGAAATTCTGTATTATCAGTTGTATTCAATACACCTAACATTAAAGATACATCATCAGAAAGCGCAATATCAGCTTTCACACCAGTGTGTGAAAAAGGTCCGTAAGAAAACATATATGAAGTAGAGTAGTTAAAGTTAGCTACTGGTGAAATTACTTCATAACCTAAGAATGTATTAAAATTACCTAAAGTAAGTGTAAAAGAATCACTTAAATTATAGTAAACATACAATTGGTTAACAATGTTTGAACTTCTGTAGAAGTGATCACCACTTTGAGGAGAAGCAAATACAGCGTCCGCACCTCTAGGACCAAATACTAGGTCAGCAACGAATCCAGACTTCTCTCCTTCATATGATACAATCGCATTTACCATACCTAATGCAAAACCGTTAAGGTTTGCGAAAGAAGATCCGGGAGCATATTCACTGCTTCTGTAATAAGTATCTACAGATCCAGAAAAAGAAAATGTTGGTGCTTCTTCTTCCTGAGCATATGTTGACATTGAAATCAATGCTACAAATGCGATTAAAATAGTTTTGTTTAAAAATTTCATAATAGAGTGTTTAATAGTTTATAATTATTTATTTAGTATTTTCTTTAACCCATGCTTCAAATCCACCACCTTCGAATCCTCCGATTCCGTGTTCAGACTGGTCGAGACCTTTGATTTCAACCTCTTCAGAAACTCTAAGTCCGATAGTAGATTTAAGTATACCAAATCCAATGAGTGCAGCTAATGTAGCCCAGACTCCATAAGCAAGTACACCGATAGCTTGAATTCCGAGTTGTCCAGCACCGCCGCCGTTAAATATTCCGATACCAGCATCTCCGTCAACACCCCAGAGTCCAATAACTAAAGTACCCCAAGCACCAACAACACCGTGAGCTGAAGCGGCACCAACAGCATCGTCAATTTTTAATACTTTGTCAATGAATTCTATAGAGAATACAACAATAACACCTCCAACAAGGCCAGCAAGAAATCCTCCACCAAAAGTCATATTTCCACAACCTGCTGTAATGGCTACTAAACCAGCAATAGCACCGTTAAGTGTCATACCTAGGTTTGGTTTACCGTCTTTGATCCAAGTAATAGCCATGGCACCAATAGCTCCTGCCGCAGCAGCAATATTTGTAACCATAACAACTGCAGATGCAGCTACGGAGTCATCACCACCCCAAGCGAGCTGTGAACCTCCGTTAAAACCAAACCATCCTAACCAAAGGATGAATACACCAAGTGCTCCTAATAATAGGTTGTGTCCTGGAATAACATTTGATTTTCCGTCAACATATTTTCCTAAACGTGGACCAACCATCCAAGCACCTACAAGTGCAGCCCATCCACCTACAGAGTGAACAATAGAAGAACCAGCGAAGTCGATAAAGCCAAGATTAGCTAACCAACCATCACCATTCCATTGCCATCCACCTGAAATAGGATATACAATAGCCGTTAAAAAAATAGTAAATAGTACATAAGTGGTGTATTTTGTTCTACCTGCAATGGCACCAGAAACGATGGTGGCCGCAGTTGCGCAAAATACGGTTTGAAAGAATACATCATGTGGTCCATCTCCTGGATTAAAGAAAATGTCTGATGTAGCAATCCAACCATTAGATGCTCCATACATCAATCCGTATCCAATCGCCCAATAAGAGATTGTTCCGACTGAAATATCTAAAATATTTTTCATAGAAATGTTTACTGCATTCTTAGAACGAGTAAAACCAGATTCAACTAGGGTAAAACCTGCTTGCATGAAAAACACTAAGATACCTGAAAGGAGTATCCATAACATTGTGAAGTCGTCATTGACTTCTACAGCGTTAACTGAATTAATTAGTGAAAGATTTAACATAATATTTTATTTATGATTCGATTTCAAATGTATATAAAAGGTTACCTCAACCTTAAAATTAATAGGGGTCAAAAGTTAATTTTTATGATTTTAAACATAATACCCCCTAAATTCATAGGGGTATTATAATTTAATCATATAAAATTTAAGAAATATTCAAAAAAACTAGGGAAGATGTTTATCTAATAGTATTCCAGCATAGACCATAATAATACCAAAAATGATGCTTGAAAATGTATAAACTGTAAAAGTGGTGTAATCACCTGATTTGAGGAAATTTAAATTTTCCGAAGCAAAGGTTGAAAAGGTTGTGAACCCGCCACAAATACCAACGGTAGCAAACAAAATGATATCTGATTGATTACCAGTTTGGGTTCTTATCAAGTATCCAGAGATAATACCGATGATAAAACATCCAGTTAAATTTGCATAAAAAGTATTCCAAGGAAAGCCATTGCCATGATAGGGAATCATTTTGGAAATCAAGAACCTTAAAACAGTACCCAAACCACCCCCCAAAAAAACGAAGATTAATTGTTTCATATTATAACATTATGCGTTTTGAGTAAAGTACTTAATCAAAAACAGACCTATCAAAGACATAACAAATACTAAGAGGATTTTAAGACTTCCCTTATAATGTACTTTATGACTTCTAATATCTTTTCTATAGGAAAATACCATTATGCTGATAAAAGCTAATACGAAGAAAACAGCAAACAATAGTTGTCCCTGACTGAACATTATTAATTTTTGTCTAAATTAGAAAAATATCAATCACCTTTTAAACCTTAATACATATTATTGATGATAAGTAAAGAACTCGATGCCGTTGCAGAATTTCACGATTCATTTGGAATAGAATCAAAAAATTCTCCGACAATTCAAATCCCTGAAGAAACCGTAATGCTCAGATACAATTTAATGAAAGAGGAAAATGAAGAGTATTTAGAAGCAGCTCAAAACAAAGACATTATTGAGGTTGCTGATGCTTTGGGTGATATGCTATATATTTTGTGTGGCACTATTTTATCTCATGGAATGCAACATAAAATCACTGAGGTATTCAATGAAATACAACGCAGTAATATGAGTAAACTAGGAGCAGATGGTAATCCAATTTACAGAGCAGATGGAAAAGTATTAAAAGGTCCGAATTACTTTAAACCTGATATCAAATCTATTTTAGAAAAAGATTAAACTACAGAATGTCTCCATCCATATGGATCATCACTTAAGTTGTATTGAATAGCAGTGATTTTTTCCTTTAGTGATGTGGCAATAGGTTTTTCGATCTCAGGAAGTTTAAAATTATTTTCCCGGTAACCAAAACTCTTAATGGGACTCACCACAACAGCAGTTCCACTTCCAAACATTTCTTTGAGTGTATTATTTTGCGCAGCCTCAATAATTTCAGATACTTTAATGGGTCTAACTTCAACATCAATACCCATGTCGCCAGCAATCTCAATTATACTTTTTCGGGTAATACCGTCCAAGATTCGGTCATTGGTGGGTGCGGTCAGTAGTTTATCATTAATTCTAAAGAAGATGTTCATGGTACCTGCTTCCTCGAGATAATCGTGGGATTTGGCATCGGTCCAAATAATTTGCTGATAGCCTTTTTGTTGGGCTAATGCCGTGGGATAAAACTGAGCAGCGTAATTTCCAGCTGCTTTTGCGAAACCAACACCACCGTCAGCGGCACGACTAAAATTTTCTTCGATTAAAATATTAACTTCCCCACCGTAGTAGGATTTTACAGGACAACAAATGATTAGGAAGGTGTATTCTTTAGCTGGAGAAGCCTGAACTCCTGCTTGACTTGCAAATACAAATGGACGAACATACAATGAATTTCCAATGCCGGGTTGAATCCAATCAGCGTCAATTTTTAGTAATTCGTTCAATCCATTAAAAAAATAATCTTTCGGAAATTTGGGAATTTGAAGCCTTTCAGAAGACCTATTAATTCTATTAAAATTTTCTTCTGGGCGAAAAAGCCATACTTTATTTTGGCTGTCCTTGTAAGCTTTCATTCCTTCAAACACTGCCTGACCATAATGGAAGACACTGGTCGAAGGCTCAAAAGAAATGGGTTGGTAGGGGGTAATTTGAGGTTCTTGCCAAGCATTGTCCTTATATTTACAAACAAACATATGATCAGTAAAAACTGTTCCAAAGGAAAGGTTTTCCAAATCGACGTTCGGTAGTTTTGACATTATGACTTTTTCAACCTTCATGTTTTTATCAAGAATGATTTCTCAAAATTACCTTTTTAGATTTAAAAATTTCCAATGTTTTGGCTTTTTTGCGTAAAAGTCTAAATATTTTATCTAGACTTGACAGCTCATATCCCCTACATTAATGGATAAATAAAATTATTTTTGAAAGTAAGTTTTTCAAGATGATGCGAAAAAAGATTTTTAAAACAGCCGATGGATCTCCTTCTCTGATAATAGAGGAGCTCAAGGAAACTTATCACTCCAGACATGGAGCCCTTACTGAGTCGGCATATGTATATATTGAAAAAGGCCTGGATTATTGGATAGAAAATAATAAAAAAAATAAGGTTGATATTTTTGAAATGGGAATGGGAACGGGACTTAATGCCTATTTAACCTATTGTTATTGTAAAAAAAATCATATCAGACTTAACTATAACACCATCGAAAAGTACCCTTTGTCTATTCAAGAAATTCAGTCATTGGGAATGAAAAATAGCTTACCTCACACTGAGTTATATCATTTATTTGATTGGTTGCATTCATCGGATTGGGATAAAAATCTTTTTACTGATTATTTTAGCTTTCACAAAAGCAAGGGGGATTTTTTTGATTCAACACTTGAAAAAAAATATGATGTACTCTTTTACGATGCTTTTGGATATCATGCACAACCAAAAATGTGGCAAGAAGATGCTCTTCAAATTTGCTATCAAATGCTCAAACCAGGTGGGGTTTGGGTTAGTTATTGTGCCAAAGGTTCTGTAAGAAGAATCTTAGATTCAATAGGATTTGACGTGGAAAGATTAACCGGTCCGCCAGGAAAACGCGAAATATTGAGAGCGGTCAAAACGGTTTAATGTATTTTTGAAAAAAAAATTAAATGAAATTATTGGTCACCGGAGCTACTGGTTTGATTGGTTCAAGTGTTGTTGAGCAGGCACTCAAAAACAACATGGAGGTCCATTACTTAACTACACAAAAAAATAAGCTTAATACCATATCAGGAGCAAAAGGTTTTTATTGGCATCCCAAAAACCAAGAAATAGATTTAAAGTGTTTGGTTGGCGTAGATACAATCATTCATTTAGCAGGTGCTAGTATATCAAAACCATGGACTTCTAAAAATAAAAGAGAAATTTTTGATAGTAGGTTAGTCACAACCAAATTACTGAAAAAAGCCATAGAGGAAAGCGGTAATGGTAAAGTTAAAAATATAATTTGCGCGTCTGCTATTGGAATTTACTCCAACAGCGATGAACAAATTTTCTCTGAGGATAGTGAAATTGTGCAGGATAATTTCCTTCAAGAAATTGTGATCGCATGGGAAAAGGAGTCCCAAAAACTTTCTTACTTAGCGACCAATTTTTCAATTTTTAGAATAGGTTTAGTTTTAGCTGGTCATGGTGGATTATTGACAAAACTAGCCTTACCGGTTAAACTTATGGCAGGAGCTGCTTTTGGCACAGGAAAACAATGGCAAAGTTGGATACACTTATCAGACTTGACCCGATTATTACTTATTTCAGCTAAGAATAGCTGGAAAGGTATTTACAATGCCGTTTCCCCAAACCCTGTCTCCCAGCGAACCCTCATTGAAGAATTAGGAAGGGCACTTGGTCGACCAGTTTTTTTACCAAATATCCCTTCATTTCTTATTAAAATATTTTTGGGTAAGCGTTCAATTTTAGTTTTAGGAAATCAAAATGTAAGTTCTAATTTGATCGTGAAAAAAGGATTTACTTTCGAATTTGCGACCATTGCGTCTGCCTTAAGCCAGATTTACAATAAAAAATGATGACATTTTGACAAAATCCATGATTTGGCAGTAATTTTGCCAAAACTACATTAAAAAAACAATGGCAAAAAAGCAAGCTAAATCAAATCCTCCCAAAAAGAAACCCATTGATAGTAAAAAAACAGCCAAAGTCGATCAGTCCAAATTGGTCGATGAGTTGAAAGAAACTTTGGAGCTTGAAAAAGATAAGTATTTGAGACTGTTTGCGGAGTTTGAAAATTTTAAAAAAAGAACATCTAGGGAGCGCATTGACTTATTTAAAACCGCTGGACAAGAGGTAATCAGTTCACTTTTGCCAGTTTTGGACGACTTTGATCGTGCCGTTTCTCTAAACGCTCAAGATGACGGTAAAAAAGATATTGAAGGATTTATTTTGATTAAAAATAAGTTTAGTGATGTTTTAAAAAGTAATGGTTTAGTAGAAATTGAGACCCAACAAGGGGCTACATTTGATGCTGAAATTCACGAGGCAATTACCCAAATTCCTGTTGAGGATCAAGCTCAGAAGGGAAAGGTAATTGATGTAATAGAAAAAGGTTATCAACTGGGAGAAAAAATTATCAGATACCCCAAAGTAGTCGTAGGACAATAATAAATATGAAAGAAGATTATTATGATATTTTAGGGGTCGCTAAAGGTGCTTCTACTAGTGAAATTAAAAAAGCCTACAGGAAAAAGGCGATTGCGTTTCATCCTGATAAAAACCCAGGTGACAAAACTGCGGAGGCTAATTTTAAAAAAGCAGCTGAAGCCTATGAGGTGCTGAGTGATCCTCAGAAAAAATCTCAATACGATCAGTATGGACATGCTGCATTCGAATCCGGAGGATTTGGTGGTGGTGGCATGAATATGGATGATATCTTTAGCCAATTCGGTGATATTTTTGGAAGTGCATTCGGCGGTAATTTTGGCGGATTTGGAGGAGGCTTTGGACAGGGTCAAGCCAGAACTAAGGGAGGTACCCTTAGAATTCGGGTGGGATTAACTCTAGAAGAGATTGTAAATGGTGTTGACAAAAAAATTAAAGTAAAACGCAAAGTCCAAGCGCCAGGGGTGAGTTATACCACTTGCGCAAACTGTAAGGGTACTGGGCAGGTAATGCGTGTCACTAACACTATTCTGGGACGAATGCAAAGTTCGTCTCCTTGTCCTGCTTGTAATGGTTCAGGGCAAACATTATCAAATCGTCCATCAGGTAGCGATACCAATGGTATGATTGAAAATGAAGAAACTGTATCGATAAAAATACCGGCAGGTGTTGAAGAAGGAATGCAACTCAAAGTTTCAGCCAAGGGAAATGAAGCCCCTGGTAATGGCATAACTGGGGACCTCTTAATTTTAATTGACGAAAAACCCCATGAGCATTTTGTTAGAGAAGGTAACCACCTTCACTATGATTTATACATCAGTATTTCGGAGGCTGTCCTTGGCATTTCCAAAGAAATTAATCTCTTGGAAGGTAAGGTGCGTATCAAGTTAGAACCTGGAATTCAATCGGGAAAAACGCTCCGATTGAGGGGCAAGGGTGTTGCTGATCTTAACGGTTATGGAAAGGGGGATTTATTGGTGCATGTAAATGTTTGGACGCCAAGAAAACTTAGTAAAGAACAAAAGCAGTTTTTTCAAAAAACAATGGAGGACGATAATTTTAAACCAGATCCAAAAGCTTCGGATAAGTCCTTTTTTGAAAAGGTTAAGGACATGTTTTCATAAAATATTTGTTCTTCCAAAAAAAATAATATATTTGAGTGACACTTTTTTGAGTGTCATTTCTTTTTCATAGCAATTTTTTCCCATCCTTAGAAATAGGGGTGGGTTTTGTTTTTAGTGTTATCTTAGTGATAAATTTCTGCGATGCGTGAAATAATCAATTTTTTTAATTACGAGATGCACTTAGGAAGTGATATTGTAGTTACCCCCAAAGCAATACTGATTATTTTTGGAGTCTTTTTCGCCACCTATTTATTTCTTAAATTGTTTAAGAAAATTGCGCTTAAAACACTTAATAATGAAACGCGCTCTAAGTTCCGAAGTATTTTTACATTCCTAAACTACTCGATTTATCTTATTGTTATTTTGATAACTTTAGATACTGTTGGGGTTAATGTAACTGCTATTTTTGCGGCATCGGCAGCATTGTTGGTCGGTATTGGTTTGGCACTTCAGACCTTGATTCAGGATGTTATTTCGGGGGTTTTTATTTTGGCAGATCAGACAGTTCACGTTGGAGATATTATTCAGGTAGATGGACAGATTGGCAAAGTAGAAAATATCATGTTGAGGACCACAAGAGCTGTCACCCGAGATAATAAAGTTTTAATAATCCCAAACCATAAATTTCTAACTTCCATTCTCTATAATTGGACAGAAAACGGAACATTGACGAGAGAGTCAATTGAACTTGGTGTTTCTTATGGCACTGATATACAAATACTAAAAGAAGCCGTTATCAATTTGACTAGTGAACATCCAAAAATTTTAAAATATCCTGAACCTGTATTGTTATTTGAGGATTATGGAGATAGTGCACTTATGTTCCAGCTTTTTTTCTCAATGAATAAAAGCTTTGAGGCCAATATTGTGAAAAGTGATTTGCGCTACCAAATATTTGATAAATTGAAAGAACTCAATATCGAAATTCCATTCCCGCAACGAGTGGTTACACTAAAAAATAATCCTTCCATATCCCAATGAAGAAAATTCTTTTAATTGAAGATGAGGAACCCATAAGAAGGGTTCTTGTTCGCATTTTGGTTGAAGAAAACAAAGACTACCAGATTAGCGAATGTGAAGACGGTAAAGCTGGATTTTCAACATTGACTAAAGACGATTTTGATTTGGTTTTGTGCGATATAAAAATGCCTAAAATGGATGGGGTAGAAGTTTTACAAAAAGCAAGAGAGAAAGGTGTTAGCGTACCTTTTATAATGCTTACTGGTCATGGAAATGTCGCTACTGCAGTGGAAGCAATGAAATCTGGTGCTTATGATTTTATCTCAAAGCCACCCGATCTCAATCGTTTGTTGACTGCGGTTAGAAACGCCTTAGAGACTAAGAATTTAGTTACAGAGAATATCAAACTCAAGAAACGGATTGCCAAAAAATACAAGATCATCGGAACTTCAACCGCAATCAATGAAATACATGAAATGATTGATAAAGTTGCCCCTACTGAGGCAAGGGTTTTAATCACTGGTGAAAATGGAACAGGCAAGGAACTCGTTGCCCATCATTTACATCAAAAGAGCAACAGATCAGAGGCTCCATTTGTGGAAGTTAATTGTGCTGCAATTCCCTCTGAATTGATTGAAAGCGAATTGTTTGGTCACATGAAAGGTGCATTTACCTCTGCCATCAAAGACCGACCAGGTAAGTTTGAAATTGCCAATGGAGGTACCCTTTTTTTAGATGAAGTTGCAGATATGAGTCTTGCAGCTCAGGCCAAAGTACTAAGAGCGCTTCAAGAAAATAGAATCCAACGGGTTGGAGGTGAAAAAGATATTAGGGTGAATGTAAGAGTGATCGCAGCAACCAATAAAGATTTGTCCAATGAAATTGAAAACGGAAAGTTCAGAGAGGACTTGTACCATAGACTGGCTGTAATCCTTATTAAGGTACCCTCATTAAGCAAAAGAAAGGCGGATATCCCTATTTTAGTAGACTATTTTTCAAATAATATTGCTACTGAACAAGGCGTTGATAAAAAATCCTTTTCCAAAGATGCCTTAGCCCAATTGATGGACTACCCCTGGACGGGAAATATCAGGGAGTTACGAAATGTTGTAGAACGTTTGATGATTCTTGCTGGTAACCCGGTAACTGGAAATGACATAGTGCAATTTGCATCAAAACCTAAATCTTAAAATAATGCCTAGAAATTTCTTATTGGTTTTTTTGTTTGGAATTCAATTTATGATTGCCCAGCAAAAGACCGAGGTTGAAAATCAAATCAGTGAAATTTACAGAAAAGTATTAACCGAAGGCAAGAGTTATAATTGGTTGGAACATTTAAGTAAAAATATAGGCGGGCGTCTGTCAGGATCACTAAACGCTGAAAGAGCTATAAAGTGGGCCAAAGATGAATTGGATAGTATCGGATTAGATTCAGTCTGGCTCCAGGCAGTTATGGTACCAAAATGGGTACGGGGAACATTTGAGTATGCCAATATTGAGTCTAGCCCTGGAAATACCATTAATGTTAATGTCTGTTCTCTTGGAGGTTCTATTGCTACCCCTACTGGTGGAATTAAAGCAAATGTAATAGAAGTCAAAAATATTTCTGAGTTGGAAAGGCTTGGGGCGGATAAGATAAAAGGAAATATTGTTTTTTTCAATCGACCAATGGATGCAAGTTTAGTCAATACTTTTGATGCCTATTCCGGAGCTGTAGATCAACGCTATAGCGGAGCAGCTGAAGCTGCAAAATTCGGTGCGGTAGCAGTTATTGTTAGGTCAATGAATCTTCGTTTGGACGACTATCCTCACACTGGAGTTATGAGTTACGGGTCTTTACCAATTAGTAAGCGAATTCCTGCGGCTGCAATTAGCACCAACGACGCTGAACTTTTGAGTTCAATGATTTCATTGAATCCTAATTTGCGATTCTTTTTGAGACAGGATTGTAAGAATTTCCCAGAAGTAAAATCATATAACGTAATTGGACAAATTAATGGCTCAGAGTCGCCTGAATCTGTCATTTTAGTGGGCGCTCATTTAGACTCTTGGGATTTAGGCGATGGAGCACATGACGATGGTTCCGGAGTTGTCCAATCAATGGAGGTTGTCCGTGTTTTAAAGCGTATGAATTACCAACCAAAGAACACCTTGAGAGTTGTATTGTTTATGAATGAGGAAAATGGCTCACGCGGTGCTAAAGCCTATGCAAAAGCTGTTTCCAAAAAGAAAGAAAAGCATTTATTGGCATTGGAGTCTGATTCCGGAGCTTTTACTCCTCGTGGCTTTATCTTCGATACTAGTGACAATTATTTCAATAAAATTTTAAAATGGAAACCTTATTTTGATCCATACTACATCCACCTGTTCAGCAGAGGAGGAAGTGGCGCAGATGTAAGTTTATTAAAACAAGATGCTATGGTATTGTCTGGTCTTAAACCAGATTCTCAACGTTATTTTATTCATCATCATTCCGATATGGATACTTTCGATACAATCAATAAACGAGAGCTAGAACTTGGTGCTGCTACAATGGCTACATTAATCTATCTGACAGACTTTATTGGACTCGAGTAGTTTTTTTCAAACCCTTTCAAATCTTAATGAACTTAAGTAGTTACACTAAAGAGTTTCGGTATAATATCAAATTAGCTTATCCTGTTGTTATTGGTATGTTGGGTCATACTGTAGTTCAGCTGATCGATAATATAATGGTAGGACAATTGGGCCCAACCGAATTGGCAGCGGTCTCTCTCGGCAATAGTTTTGTTTTTGTGGCCATGTCATTGGGTATCGGTTTTTCGACTGCAATCACCCCCTTGATTGCTGAGTCTTTTGGAGCCAAAAACCATACTAAGGTGAGACAGTTCTATGTGCATGGTTTGATACTGTGTTTTTCATTAGGAATTTTATTGGCAACGTTGGTTTTATTTTCTCAACCTGCCTTAACTAAAATGGGACAGCCGATAGCAGTAGTAAAATTAGCTCAACCTTATCTTTTCTGGGTTGCAATTTCATTAATTCCTTTGGTTGGCTTTCAAGGCTTTAGACAATTTGCAGAAGGGCTTTTTCAAACCCGATTGGCGATGTACGCCACCCTTATTGGAAACGTCATCAATGTAATTTTGAATTACCTTTTAATATTTGGTTTATTGGGATTCCCTGAAATGGGGGTTGAAGGTGCAGCGATAGGAACTTTAATATCCAGATTTTCCATGATATTTTTCATGGCCTATAGTGTTAGCAAAAACAAATTTTTTAAGAGATATAACCGTAATCTGTTTAGGGTGAAGTTAATCGTTAATGACTTTAAAAAAATTATTTCGCTGGGGTTTCCCTCGGCATTACAAATGTTTTTTGAAGTCACCTTTTTCACTTCAGCTATTTGGATGTCAGGTCTATTGGGCAAAAATCCGCAAGCCGCTAATCAAATTGTTTTTAATTTGTCTTCAATGACCTATATGGTTGCCATTGGCATTGGCGTGACTGCAATGATTAGGACAGGAAATGAAAAAGGTAAAGGTGATTTCAATAATTTAAGAAGGGTGGCTATATCTACTTTCTTACTTATATTATTGATGGATCTTATTTTCTGTCTTTTATTTGTATCAACCAATGACTATCTGCCTTTAATGTATTTGAATACCTCAGGCGCTAATGTACCTCCAGATGTGATTGAGGTGATTAGTATGGCATCTGATTTAATTTTAATTGCAGGATTTTTTCAAATCGCCGATGGAGTTCAAGCTGTTGTTTTGGGCGCATTAAGAGGCATGCAAGATGTGAGTTTACCTGCTTTGCTGATTTTTGTTGCCTATGGAGCTATTGGTTTTCCTATAGGTTATTATTTGGGTATAAACACAACTTGGGCCATCAATGGTATTTGGATAGGTCTTTTGGTTGGACTAAGTGTTTCTGCATTATTTTTGATCTGTAGATTTCAGTATCTTACTAAAAAATTAATTAGACAAAACAAGGCATGAAAAATATGGACTTGCCCAAATTTTTAATTGCAGACAGCTCTGAATTGGAAGACGTTATTTTTGTTATTCACACAGCCTATCCTCGTTTTTTACTCAATGTGATCAATGATGATATCCATTGGATGGAAGAATTTGATAATGAGGATCGAGAGGAATTAGAATCTCTTACTGTTCAACTTGTTGAAGATGCTTTGGCATTTTATGATAGCGAAATGGAAAACTTTGAGTGATAGGTGGAAGAAATTATAGCTTTCGATCATAAATTATTTCTATCGCTTAATGGCATGGGGTCAATTCCCTTTGATGCATTTTGGATGTTCATGACTAACAAGGCAGTAAACGTTTCAGTTTATTTGGTTGTACTGACTTATTTTCTAAAAAAAACCAACTTAAAATCTTTTTTGATACTATTAGTTATTGTAGGCCTATTGGTCTTGGTAACAGATCAAGTTACCAATTTATTTAAATACGGCTTTCAGCGCTTACGTCCATGTCACGAACCTTTACTTGAGGGATTGGTCAGGTTAGTAAAGCCCAATTGTGGGGGCAGCTATGGCTATTTTTCTGGACATGCTTCCAACTCTTTTGCACTCGCGGTTTTCTTTTCTTTAATTCTCAAGTCCAGAGCCAAAATAATTCCCTTGATTTTATTAGTGCTGGCTAGTCTCATTGCCTACAGCAGGATTTATATAGGTGTCCACTACCCATTAGACGTATTGTCTGGTGTCGTTTTTGGTTCATTGTCAGGTTTTATTTTTTATTTGGTTTGGAAACGAATCTCACCACCGATAATATATTGAGGGATTAGTGATTTTCCTTTAACAATTCAGGCGACTTTACTTTAAAATCATTAAACCTTGGTTTTGAAATATTTAGAATATAGAGGTCAGTTGGGTTATTAACCTCATAATCCTGATGGTATTCCTCAGCATAATAGAATTTTTTTAGAGGCTTTACCTCTGTGACGATCTTTTTATCAAAGACCCTTTCTGCTGTTAATTTATTGATATAATCTATAATGATCTTTTTCTCCTCATCATTCTGATAAAAGGCAACGGAACGGTATTGTGTTCCTCGATCGGGACCTTGCTGATTGAGTAGTGTAGGATCATGAGAGTCAAAAAACACCTCCAGCAGGGTTTTAAAACTAATTATATTAGGGTCGTAAATTACTTCAACAGTCTCGGCATGACCAGTTCTTCCCGTAGTAATCTGATAGTAGTTGGGGTTTTTTGTTTTACCCCCCGCATAACCTGAGAAGGCTTCGTCAACCCCATCTAAACTTTCGTATATGTATTCTACACACCAAAAGCAGCCAGATGCAAAATAAGCCTTAGATTTATTTTGATAATTTTCAATGGGTTCCCAAACTGGATTTTGTCTATTTTCTGGCGGTGGGGCACCAATGTTGCATTGATTTATCAATATTAAACTTAGCAGCAGGATCATGGTTTTCATTTTTTATTAATTAATCTAAAGTTCCAATTGGTCGATTTTCTGAACCCTCAATTTGGTACAGACCATCGCCTAATTCATTTCTCATATCATCTGCGAGAGATTTAATTTTTTCAACTACATCAGGATTTTGTTGTGCTACATCTGTGGTTTCGCTGATGTCGGCTGACAGATCGTATAATTCAATTTTTTTCAACTCATTCATATCATACTTCGCCTGATAAGCGTCCATCCCTGCGGGTTTTCCATTAAGTGATCTGTATTTGTGGGGAAAATATAGCTTCCAATTTTTATATCTAACACCATGCAGATCATTACGTCTGTAATAAAAGAAATAGGCTTCGTGTGGACTTTGATCGCTATCCCCAGTCCAAATTTTCCACACGCTTTTACCATCAATCTTTTTCATAGGTAAATCACTTCCAGTAACCTCTGCAATAGTTGGTAATATATCAATAGCCATCATTTGGGTGTCAATAGTTCTTCCGGGACTAATTTTTTTAGGATAATATATGACTGTAGGTTCTCTTTGTCCACCTTCCCAAGCCGTTCCTTTACCCTCTCTTAAAGGAGATGCACTACCAGCATGATTTCCAAAGCTCAACCAAGGACCATTATCACTTGTAAAGATGAATAACGTATTTTCATGGAGTTGATGTTCTTTTAATTTATTTAAAATTTGCCCGACAGACCAATCAATTTCCATTATCACATCGCCATATAATCCTTGTTCACTTTTTCCTTCAAACTTATCCGAGACAGCAATTGGGGTATGAGGCATAGGGTGTGGAACATACAAGAAAAAAGGATTTTCTTTATTTCGTTCAATAAAATCGACAGCGGCCTCGGTTAGTTCTGTTGTCAATTGGCCTTGATCTTGTAAAGTGCGAATTTCTTTCACCACCTCAAAATCCTTAAAAAAAGGTAATTGAGGGTATCTTTTTGCCAATTTGTGATCAGCGGGGACTTGATTTCCATCGTAGTCTACTGGCCACATATCATTGGAGTATGGGATTCCCATGAATTCATCAAATCCATGATTATTAGGTAAAAATTTAGGTTTATGACCCAAGTGCCATTTGCCAAATATCCCAGTCTTATAGCCTTTTGCTTTTAGCATCTCAGCTAGAGTTGTTTCCTCAGGATTGATTCCAACATTGTGATATGGAAACAAAGCACCAGATATTCCAATCCGATTTGGGTAACAGCCTGTTAAAAGTGCTGCTCTTGAAGCCGAACAAACTGCCTGAGCAGCGTAGAAGCTAGTCAGTCGAATCCCCTCTTTTGCCATTTGATCCAGGTTAGGGGTATGTATATTTGGCGAGCCAAAACAGCTTAAGTCTTGATAGCCTTGATCATCAGTAAAAACGATTACCACATTGGGCGGGATATCGCTATCTTGACGCAGTTTATTATCACACGAAACAAGTAATAAAAACAAAAGAGATATCGATAAGTATTTCATTGTTGTAGTTTTTTTAAAATTACAAATTTAGTTTTATTAGCGCTCGTTAATACCCTGGATAAACTTTAGCATTAATTCGCAATAGGATTCCCAAGTATACTTATTTGATGCATTACTTAATTTTTTTTGATATTTTAAAAGGGTATTATTTTTTAATATTTCAAATAAGTTTTCAGCAATTTTTCTCGGTGAATTTTCAGTTACAATTCCTGTATCGTCCTTTTCAATAGGATCTTTTAATCCAGGAAGATCAGAGACTAATAATGGTGTTTGATAGTAATATGCTAGGGGAGTTACACCACTTTGGGTCGCGCTTCGATAGGTCTGGGCTACTACATCTGCTGCACAAATAACATCCCTCGCTCGATCGGCATTCGCGTAATTAAAGTCACATATAATACGATCTTTCAGTTGAAGATCTTCAATAAGTCTTGTGTATTTTTCTATTTTTTCATAGGCTTCACCAACAATGACCAAAAGGGCGTTTGAAGATTTTAATGGCTCTTTTGAAAAGGCTTTGATTAATAAGTCTAACCCCTTGTATTTTCTTATCAGTCCAAAAAATAAAACAATTTTTTCATCCTCAGGCCAACCTAATTTTCTTCTTGCTTCTTCCTTTAAAATTGTGCTAGGGAGATTTTCGGGAATAGGATGAAAACCTGACCAGATGGGTTTATTGGGTTGGTTAATTTTGATTTCATTGGCAACGGCATTAGAAAGCGTAGAAAATGCATCCATTTTACTTGCAAATAAATTATTCATGATTCCATCCCAAGGCTTACGTTCATGCGGTAGCCAGTTATCAACCAGAGCAACTTTGATTATTTTTTTATGAAGACCTCTTGCGATACCATTCCAACAAGGGGCCAGAAATGGCGTCCAGTAGCGAAAAAGAACAATTTCGGGCGCATATTCATTGATTTGATTCGCCACTTTAATCCAGTTAAATAGGTTGATACTGTGAACCTTTCTATTTATTTTAATGCCCTTGGGAATTGGACTTGAGCTGTACTGAGTTTTACCTGGAAAAAGTATTCTAGGGTATTGAAATGTAAAGGTGTAAACCATTACTTCGTGCCCTAATTGTGAAAGTTTTTGCGCTATGTAATTTTGTGTCTCTGCTATCCCACCACGATAGGGGTGGGCAGGGCCTAGTATGAGTACTTTTTTTTTAGCCCTCATTAAGTAAATTAATTTTCAATCGCTCGTCAAGAAATAAAGAACTCATAAGGCTTAAACTGAAATAGGTCAAACCAAAATAGAACAACCATGGCATTGTACCCAAGTAAAAAATATTTTGATTGGGAATAATAAAAAATAATAAACCAATAAAATTTCGAGCGATTTCAAAATTATATGCCCAATGGTGACCATCCATCACAGAGGTATATCCAGAAATACTGAGCAATATGAGCCCTCCAAAAAGTAGCGCTTGAAAATTCCCAAAATCAGGGTAGTTTGCTAATAATAGGAATAGCATCGAAGTTGTTCCCAACCATTGAAACAATGCCCAACTTCTTTTCAGAACTCCAGCTTGTGGATTGTATTTTTCCATTTCATTAATTTCGGTAACTAATTTTCTCGGAAATCTTTCCTTCACATCTATAGGCCGGTAACCTGTTGGCTGCCACCAAAGTGTTAGCTTTTCTTTCCATGATCGGGTGTACCAAGCGTCAAAAATCAATCCCCAAAGGTGTTGAAAATTTATGATTATAGGGTTCCAGGTACGTACAGGTTTTAAGACTCCGTATACTGGAGGTTCATCCGCCAATTCTTCTTGAAATGTACCAAACCAACGATCCCATACACAAAATATAGGTGCGAGATTTTTATCAATATAAATGGGGTTGATAGCGTGATGCACGCGATGTTGTGATGGGGTAACTAAAAAATATTCAAGAAATCCAAGTTTTCCAATATGTTGGGTGTGATACCAAAATTGACCAAACAAATGCAGCGGAGCCAAGAGAGTAATTACCTCGGCAGGTACACCCACAACAGCGGCAGGAATTAAAAACAATGCCGTATAGCCTATTAAATCTGAAAAACTTTGTCTTAGCGCACAGGCCAAGTTAAATTCCTCACTGCTGTGGTGGATTATGTGTTGATTCCAAAAAAGATTGATTTTGTGATTCAAGCGGTGCGTCCAGTAACCAGAAAAATCTACACATATAAATGCTACGATATAAACCAAAAGTGAGTTTTCTATGGTGAAAATCGATAATTTACCAAGTAAATAGGGGTAGGAGATCACAACAACGACTAACCCCAAGATATCCTTTAGAATATTGGTCATTCCAGAACTAAGGCTGGATAGTGTGTCCATATAAGTGTAAGTCTGCTTTTTCTTAATGTGTCCGTAGACAATCTCAATAAGAATTAACACAATGAAGATTGGTATAACCCATAATAAAACGTTTGCATAAACCTCCATGAAGCAATTTTAATACCTCACTAATTTATAAATTTAATTGCTTATGACCCACTCACCTTTTTTTATTAGGGGTTCTGCTTGTTTGAATTTGACGGTTTTGGTTTCGCCAGTACTAACATTTTTGATGACCACCTTTTCATTTCTACCAATTTTTGGCATCTCTCTTATGATGGTTTCTACGGCAGTGCGTTGAGGACCCCCCGCTGCTGCACCTGCACTTCGATTTCTCTGGGCAAGTTCATCCGTGTTGTATACTTCATCTTTGGTGGTTTTATATCCCTTTGGAGTAACAGGTTTTTTGGCTTCTTGAATTTGCGATTCACTTTGTTGGGGTAACCCACCCTTAAACAAGAAGGATAGGACTTCTTTATTCAAACTATTGATCATAATCTTGAAAAGCTCAAATGCCTCAAACTTGTATATCAGTAAAGGATCTTTTTGTTCATGAACCGCTAGTTGAACCGATTGTTTAAGTTCATCCATTTTTCTGAGGTGAGTCTTCCAAGCTTCGTCTATCAGTGCCAAAGTAATGTTTCTTTCAAAGTCCTCAATCAAGTATTTCCCCTCACTTTCGTATGCTTTTTTAAGATTAGTCACTACGTTTAAGGTTTTGATACCATCAGTAAAAGGAACCACTATCCTTTCGTAGGTATTGCCAGGTCTTTCATAAACATTTTTGATGACCGGAAAAGCTAATGCTGCGTTTGCAGCAATTTTATCACTATAATTTTGATTAAGAAGTTCAAATAGTTTGTTAATAATCTCATTATCAGGAGTTTCCTTAAACTCTTCCGCGTCAATCGGTGAAGTCATTGAGAAGTTACTAATCAACTCAAATTCAAAATTTTTGAAATCACTTGACCCCTTATTGGTCATAACGATTTCCTCACAGGTCTCGAAAAGTATGTTGGCGATGTCCAATTTGAGCCTTGTTCCGCTTAGGGCGTGTTTTCTTCTTTTATAAATTACTTCCCGCTGGGCGCTCATTACATCATCATACTCGAGTAATCTTTTTCGTATGCCAAAATTATTTTCTTCAACTTTTTTCTGGGCACGTTCAATGGACTTAGTCATCATAGAATGCTGAATGACTTCACCTTCTTCAAGACCCATTCTGTCCATTACCTTAGCTACGCGTTCTGAACCAAAGAGTCTCATCAAGTTATCCTCTAGTGATACATAGAATTGGGAACTTCCAGGATCACCCTGTCGTCCGGAACGACCTCGAAGCTGGCGATCTACCCTGCGTGAGTCATGTCTTTCTGTTCCAATAATCGCTAATCCACCTGCCTGTTTAACTTTATCTGAAAGTTTAATATCTGTTCCACGACCTGCCATATTAGTCGCAATAGTTACCACTCCAGGGTTTCCTGCTTCGGCGACAATGTCGGCTTCTTTCTTGTGTAATTTTGCGTTTAAAACGTTGTGGTGTATTTTTCTGATATGGAGCATTTTACTTAAAAGCTCAGATATTTCCACTGAGGTAGTACCAATCAAAATGGGTCTACCAGCTTTTGAGAGCGCGGTGACTTCCTCAATAACGGCATTGTATTTTTCCCTCTTGGTCTTATAAATTAAATCTTCCCGGTCCTTTCGCGCAATAGGGCGATTGGTGGGAATTTCAATCACATCAAGTTTGTAAATCTCCCAAAACTCTCCTGCCTCAGTGATCGCAGTTCCTGTCATTCCAGAAAGTTTTTCATACATTCTGAAATAGTTTTGCAAGGTTATTGTCGCAAATGTTTGGGTTGCTGCCTCAATTTTTACATTTTCTTTAGCCTCGATAGCTTGGTGTAGTCCGTCAGAATATCTTCTACCATCCATGATTCGTCCAGTTTGTTCATCGACGATCATCACTTTGTTTTCCATCACCACATATTCAATGTCTTTTTCGAAAAGCGTGTAAGCTTTAAACAATTGGTTCATTGAATGAATCCGTTCCCCCTTAACACTAAATTCTTTAAATAGTTCCTCTTTGAGAAGGGCTTCCTCTTTGGGTTCGAGTTCCTGTACTTCAATTTTAGCAATTTCACCTCCTATATCTGGAAGCACAAAAAAGTTTTTATCTTCTACATCTGACGATAAGGTTTCAATTCCTTTATCTGTCAATTCGATTTGGTTATTTTTTTCGTCTATGGTAAAAAACAGTTCAGCATCAATCTGATGCATTTCCCTGTTGTTGTCCTGCATATAAAAGTTCTCAGTCTTTTGGAGTAGTTGTTTGACCCCTTCCTGACTTAGGAACTTAATTAAACTTTTGTTTTTGGGTAGTCCTCGATAAACTCTTAATAAAAGAATTCCACCTTCTTTGGTGTCACCTTCAGTAATTTTTTTCTTGGCTTCAGCTAAAACTCCTGTTAGATAGGTTCGTTGTTTTGCAACCAATGATGACACTTTAGGTTTTAAAAGATCAAACTCATGTCTATCGCCCTCTGGTGTAGGGCCTGAGATGATCAGTGGGGTACGTGCATCGTCAATTAGAACAGAATCTACCTCATCTACAATGGCGTAATGGTGTTTTGGTTGTACCAGATCTTCGGGTGTATGAGCCATATTATCTCTTAAGTAATCAAAACCAAATTCATTGTTAGTGCCATAGGTAATATCGGCGTGGTAGGCTTTTCGTCTCTGAGGACTGTTGGGTTTGTGGTAGTCAATACAATCGACGCTGAGGCCATGGAATTCAAATAGAGGTCCCATCCAAGCACTGTCTCTTTTGGCGAGATAATCGTTTACGGTAACCAAGTGAACACCTCGACCGGTAAGTGCATTGAGGTAAACAGGCAATGTAGCGACTAAGGTTTTACCTTCTCCTGTTTGCATTTCAGCAATCTTTCCTTGATGTAATACGATTCCACCAATAAGTTGAACATCATAATGAATCATATCCCACACAACGGGCTTTCCTGCTGCATCCCAAGAATTTGACCAATGAGCTTTGTCACCGCTTAGCTTGATGTAGGATTTGTTTTGGGAAAGCATTCTATCAAACTCACTCGCCGTGACTTCAATTGAGGTATTTTCTACAAATCTACGAGCTGTTTCTTTAACCACAGCAAAGGCTTCAGGCAATATTTTTTCTAGTGTCTCAGCAGTAATTTCTCTGATTTGGGTTGTCAAATCATCCACTTGCTGGTATAAGTTTTCTTTTTGATCAATATCATCTGTCTGATTGATTTCAATTTTCAACTCGTTGATTTGATCTTGAACTTGATTGAGGTTTTTATTGATGAGGTCTTTAAACCCCTGGGTTTTATTTCTTAGTTGGTCATTACTAAGCTCGTTGTAGGAATCAAAATATTGATTGATTTCGCTTACAAGGGGTAGTATTCCAGCGAGGTCTTTTTTGGTTTTATCCCCTACAAATACTTTTAAAACTGAATTTAATAGGCTCATTCGGTTATTTTAAATCGCAATAAAAATAAATAAAAAAAAAGCCTCTGGAGAGACTTTTACTTTTAGATTTAGAAGATTAATATTCATCCTCGTTCCAGAGGTAGTCTTCTTCGGTTGGAAAATCAGGCCAAATTTCTTCTATTGACTCGTATACATCCCCTTCATCTTCCATAGACTGAAGATTTTCAACCACCTCGAGGGGAGCACCAGTTCGGATAGAGAAATCAATCAATTCGTCTTTGGTTGCGGGCCAAGGAGCGTCACTTAGGTAGGATGCAAGTTCTAATGTCCAATACATAGGTCAACAAATTTGTGCAAAAATAAATTTTTAATGGAATTAGACAAGTTACGACCCCTATTTTTTTTGAGGAACCCATTTTATTTCGCTAACAGATAGATCATGAGCAAATTTTCGGGATAGAACAAAAAGATAATCAGAGAGCCTATTGATGTAGGCAATAATTATCTCAGGGACACTTTCTACCTGATTAAGCTCTGTAATAAACCTCTCGGCTTTTCTACATGTGCATCGGGCAAGATGGGTATAGGAAACTGCTTGGTGGCCGCCAGGAATTACGAAGTTTTTTAATTCGGGTAGCGCGTTGCTTAATTTGTCAATTTGATTTTCTAAAAAAAGAACATTCTCCTCATCAATAGGTTCGAGAATATTGACCAACTTTGAAACTTCAAACGCCGCGTCATCAGCTAATTGCGAGCCCATTGTCATCAGTTCTTGTTGGATTTTGATAAGGGTGTCTTGAGTATCTTTATCAGATTTGAAATTCCTAAGCATTCCAACCCAAACATTCAGCTCATCAACGGTGCCGTAAGCTTTTATTCTAACATGGTGTTTACTTACCCGCTTACCAGAAAGCAAGCCTGTAGTTCCATCGTCACCAGTTTTAGTATACAATTTAAATCTAGCCATATTAATCACTTCCATTAATCAAATAAGAGTCAGATGAGTTTTTAACCTCGTATCTTTCGGGTATAGTCAGTCAAAAATACTAATAATTATTCATTTTGGATTTATCAAGAATTTTTGTTTTTCCTTAATCAAAGGTTTTTAATTTTATTAAAATCATTTGAAACGATCACCTTGTTTTAATCGCCCGCTCAACGCAATTAAGAAAAATAAAACCATAATAAACCCAGACCAACGAGCAATATAATCGCCGTATTGGGTATAAAAAGTAATTTCGCTGGCTGGCGCAAAGCTACCGCGCAATACTCCTCTCTCACCGTAAGCTAATTGTTTTAAGACTTCTCCTTTTTCATTTATAATTGCTGAGATTCCTGTATTTGCACTCCTGACGATACTTCTTCTGTTTTCGATCGCTCTTAACCTTGCGTAGCTGAGTAATTGTCTATGTCCTGCAGTATTTCCCCACCATGCGTCATTGGTTATAATTGCTAAAAAATCAGCACCTTTTCTCACGTATTCAGTAACAAATGCTCCATAAATGGATTCGTAACAAATTATAGGCCCAACCTTTAAATCAATTGTTTCGTGTTGAAATACGCTTCTTTCTTTTTGTGTTACCCTGCTTGAAACGGTTCCACCGAGATCGAGTAGGAATTCCCCTATAATGGGTTTAAAGAAACTTTTGTAAGGCATATTTTCAACGCCCACAACGAGCTTTGATTTATGATAAAATTCGGGCGGAGTTCCATTTTGCATTTTTAATGCAGAATTATAAAAATCTACCCAAATTCCCTTACTCATTTCATTAGCAGTTGGTGTTGGCTCCGTGTCTGTGCTGTAGAGATTATAGGACTGGATTCCAGTAATTAATTGTGTTTTAGGGAACGCCTGAAGCAGAGAATCCAGATCTTTATAAAGCAAACTTTTATCAAACTCTTTAAGGGGTTCTCCCAAGCCAGATGCAAAATAAGTTTCGGGGGTAAAAAAATAATGTGTATTCTCGGTAATCTTTTCACTAAAAAGCTCAACCATTAAATTATAAAAGTAACGATTGTCCTTATCGTATTTTTCATCATATGGGTCAATATTGGGCTGTAGAAGTAAAACTTCAGTATTTGCATTTTTTGTTGATTGGGTTGTAAAAATTATACCCGAAATAATAATTGGTATTGCAATACCAATTAGCCAAGGGCTGAGTTTGATAACCCATTTTGAACTTTTTAAATTGGGTGGGTGATTTTTCAATGCTTCAAACACACCGATGTTGATAATTAACACCCAAAGGCTTCCACCAAAAACACCTGTATATTCATACCATTGAACCCAATGTATATCCTCAGAAAATACATTTCCTAAGTTTAACCAAGGCCATGAAAACTCCCATTCTAAGTGGAATTTCTCAAATGCAATCCAAAGAGTGACCAAAAAAACATAGGCTGTTCTCAAGGGCAACCTTTTTTTGACCCAATGGAAAAGCATAATCAAAAAAGTATAAAAGAGAGTATTGCAAACAACTGCAAAAACCATCCCGAAAACAGAGGAATTAATAATCCACCAAGTAGTTCCCAAATTCCAAATAAAAAAGCTGAGGAAGCTGTAGGCAAAAAGTCTTGCTTTTTTTCTTTTTTTATTGTCTGTAGCGATTTGATGCTCTAGAAATAAAAGTGGAATAAGCCCAATAAAAATAAGAAATGAAAGCCCATTAACTGGCCATGATAGGGTCAACAAAACTCCCGAAAGTATGGAGAGTAGAATGGGTTTTTTGGAAAAAATCATTTATTTTATGTCAGTGGATTTTTTTCTTAAAATATCAAACCTTATTTTGCCGAAATATTATTTATATATAGTTCTAGACAAAGCTAATGATTAAACAATCAGTTCCACATTTTTTTACTTCCTTAAATCTATTGTCGGGCTGTTTTTCAATCTATTTCGCTTATATTTTTCAGTTTGAAACCGCCTTTATCTTTCTGCTTGCAGGGGTTTTTTTTGATGTATGGGATGGACTTTTAGCAAGGTTATTAAATGTCGAAAGTCAGCTGGGGGTTCAGTTGGATTCAATGGCTGATATGATAACTTCAGGTCTTGCTCCAGGAATTATATTGTCGCAATTATTTGTTTTGGCAGGAAACCATCCAATTGAAATAGCTGTAGGCTGGCCAATAAATACTGTAGTTGAATTTATCCCTTGGGTATTTATCGGATTTATTTTACCCCTAGGCGCCGCTTTTAGACTAGCGCGTTTTAATCTAGATGGATCCCAGATAAAAAATTTTATAGGCTTGCCTACTCCTGCTATGGCAATGTTTTTTGGCGCACTTCCTTTAATTGTTCGTCACCCTGACTTTGCCTTTTTAAAACCAGTACTTATTTCCAACCCTGCGTTGATTATGTTGGCAATTCTTTTTATTGTTTTAATGAATACTAACTTGATTTTATTTTCATTTAAATCATTTACCACTGGTACTGTTGACCTGGTTTTAAGAATATTAATCATTGTGGTAGCTCCGGTCTTTGTAGTGTTTTTTGGTTTGGGAGGAATCTGTTTGGCAGTTTTATTTTATTTGGTGCTGAACCTTGTCAAAATAAGTATTTTGAAAATTGGGAATTGAAGATTTTTTTCTACCCCAAAAAACAAATAGATAAACTTACTACTCCACAGTAACGGATTTCGCTAGGTTTCTGGGTTGGTCAACATCACAACCGCGTATAATGGCGATATGATAGGATAATAGTTGAAGAGGAATGGTAGCAAAAATTGGAGTAAAGCACTCTGATACGTTAGGAATTTCAATGACATGGTTGGCCAAACTAGCTACTGTTTCATCACCCTCCGATACAATCGCAACTATTCTTCCTTCCCTTGATTTGAT
>CENJ01173978.1_pt1 | contig 45513 bp, 46 predicted proteins | sample 356161 | NCBI WGS metagenome assembly CENJ01 (sample SAMEA2619531, study PRJEB7988) | marine metagenome | biome: marine biome (ENVO:00000447); feature: surface water layer (ENVO:00002042); material: "saline water (ENVO:00002010), including plankton (ENVO:xxxxxxxx)" | depth 5 m
CCTGCACAAACATTTGTACAATCACCAGTAGTTTCGCCGGTAGTTATGATGCCAGCCCAAACTATACCTGTTGCATCCCCACCATTGATACAAAGTCAACCAATGATAGTTCAACCTCCCACACAAACGACATCAAATTCTCCAGAATTTAGTGAATGGTTGAAAATGACAGACAATGAAAAAGATGCTGCAGATTTAACCAAAAATGATACCACGGAAGAAGACGACGAAACATTAGGGGAAAAAAAAGGAGGTTCAATTAAATTTATGATAAAGCCCCCTCCAAAAAAGAATAGTTTATTATTTAATATTGCCGATGAAGAAAAATCTAAAGGAGAAAATATAGATATAAAAAAAAAAATATCATATGATTCTTAAAAATCATATAGTTAAATCTATACATAAAGAACCTAAGCGATTATTTTGGAGTGTTTCTTTAAAAAATGGTTTTATAACTTACAAAAATAATATATATCGTAATATGGAAAATTACCATTTTATTCGCATTTTTCATAAATCGTTGTTTTATGTTATAATAAAATTAAAAGTTCTGCTGCATCGTATAAAAATGAGAAAAATAAAACGTCGTTTGTTTTTGATTGAAACTCAACAAGAAGAATCTATTCTTATAAATATAAGAAATCATATAAACAGTTCAATACGAAAAGAAATTTATAGATATTTATAATTATAGAGAATTTTTAAAAAGTTGATATAAAAAAAACATACTATGTAATTATATAATGGCTGCATCAAAAAAACTAATATCAAGCACGTTTATTGAAACAATATACAAATCAAGAAATGTATTATTGGATTATTTAAAAAAAGAAAAGTTTGTTTGTGATGATTACGACGAATTTAGTATAAGTGAAATAGCAGCAATGGTATCAAATAATCAATTAGATTTGTTACTATCGAATGAAAATAAATCCGTATATGTAAAATATCATTTAGAAAAAACATTACGTCCCGCGGTATTGTATGATATTATTGAAGATTTATATAATACTGAAAATGTTTTAGAAAAAAAAGATGATTTAATTATTATTGTAAAAGATGAGCCAAATGACTCTCTGTTAAAGACTTTAAAAACAATATGGGACCAAGATGAAATATTTATAGTTGTATTTAGTCTAAAACATTTATTAATTAATGTATTAGAACATAGTTATGTTCCAAAACATATAAAATTAAATAATGATGAAAAAGATGAATTATATAAAAAATATAATATAGAACATGATTTACAAATGCCTGAAATTTCTCGTTTTGACCCCGTTGCTCGTGCAATAATGTTAAGACCTAACGAAGTTTGTAAAATTATACGATATACAAATTCTTCTTATATAACTGACTTTTATAGAATTTGTTGTTCATAAAAAATACTTTAATAATATAAATGGATTATGAAAAATCATTAAGAGATATTATGAAAAGGAAGGAAACTATTTTAAAAAGATACAGGCAAGAGTATATTAACTATGGAACATATAATGGTTTATCGGAGTTTAAATCATCAATAACAACGAGTTTAGGTAATTTAAATGGATTAAATAATGAAATAGTATCATTAAAAAAAACTGTATTAAATGAATGTTTAAATAAAAATAATAATATTGAGAAAAGTTTAACAAATACAGATACAATTATGAAAGAAACTAGTATATTAAATATGAAATTGAATGATTTACAAAATAAAAGTGAAACCGCCGAAGGTTCTGTAGAGGAAAGTCAATTTTTTTATAAACAGGATTTGGCTAATGTAATTGGAAAAATAGTATGTATTGGAATAATTATATATGCTTTAAGAAGATGATTTTATCTATTCATATTATAATGGGAGATAATATGAATTCATGTAAAAAAAATATAAATGATAAAGAAAAAACTCCATCACTATGTGATTTTGAATCATATTTAGAAGAAGGTAAAACAAAATTAGAATCACATAATAAAAAAATAAAAGATTTAATAAATGAATTAAATACTCAGAATTCTGTTTCTGTTTCTGGTGCTAATAATGTAAATATATCAAGAGTCAACGATTTATATAATGAAATTGATTTTTATAAAAAAACTTATTTTAGTCCATTGACAAAAGAGTATAATAATCTTTATTCAAAAGTAAAACATAATTATAATCCAGAAAGTAAACAATATCAAGATGAAATAGATAAAAAATATAAAAAATTTTATAATAAATCAGTTATATTGAATGCTCAACATAAAGAATTGGAAAAAATAAAAAAACAATATGATAGTGCTGAAGCAATGTTATCATCATCAAATCAGGATACAAAACGATTAATTTCTTTTTTATGGTTAATTTTAACAATTACAATAGTTATTTTTACCGTGAAAGCTTTTATAACTAAAAGAATACATCCATTTATATGGATATTAGCTTTAATCTTTATACATTCTGTATTGTTTTCTGTAATAAAAAATTTATTTTAAGTATATATGAAACAATATAATAATTATTTAAATGATAATGATCCTACATTTAGAATAAAACAAGATAATTATTCTAATAACCCAAAAATAAATAGAATATTAGGATTACATAAAGAATTAAAAGAAAAAACAAATATATATGTAAAAGCTCATAAAAGATATGTAGATTTTGTAAAAAAATATGTAAATATGAAATCAGAATTAGGAACAAATGTAAATAAAACAGCTAATTTAAAATCAGGCGGTTCAGATATGATGGGATATATGACACCAAATGGTTATTTTTTGAAAAATGATAACGTATCTAGCGAAATGGCTACTGATTGTCCAGCAAATAGTAATATATCATTTGGAACAGTAAATGATATGAAACAAGATATGAATAATCCTAAAAGTGATACATCAACTAAATCATTTATGATAGGTAGACCATCAAGGGGACAACCATGTGGAAAAGAAGGGAAAAATGTATATGTTAATTTACCAAATACAGTAATGGATTCTGAAATAAAATATCAAGACTGTTATTCCGGGTCAGATACGTCTAAACTATATAAACAAAATGATATGGGTATTAACGGTTATACAACATATGACGAATGTAAACAACGTATGGAAGATTTAGGTGCTTCGGTGTTTACGTTATCAAAATATAATACAACAACCGGAAAAGCAATTTGTTCAATAGGAAATGATTTGGAAGCTATTACAAATGGTGAAACAAAAGTAAATAAAAATAAATTTTTTTTTGGGCCAGGATTTGTATCTGGAAATACAAGCGAATCAAAAAACCCTGATGCAAATGTTACACTTTTAAAAAATGGTAGATTAATTATATGGGATTGTAAAAATAATTCTTGTATAGATTCATCTAATAATAATTTAAAAGATGCAAGTATTCCATGGGATAAATCATCTAATACATTAAAGAGTAACATAGTTTGGAGGTCTACGGATCATGGAGGAAAAGTAAATAGAAAATGTCACAAATATTATGCAGGAAATATAAATGATATCAACGCTACTTGGGGTGCAAATTGTGTTGCTGAACCGAGTGCTTTTATTCCAGGTGCGCCTATTGTTCCACCTGGTACAAGTGGTAATCCTGCAGAAACATAAAGGATAATAAGTATTAAAATAAAATATACTTATTATACAAATATGTCAAGAATTAGATTAAAGGATACAAATAAATGTTTAGAAGTAGATGTAAATACATTAAGTGGAGAATCAGGTAATTTAAATGTAGGTGAATGTTGTAAGCCTAATTTGCATAAAGATAGTACAATGGCTTCATATTGTGGTGTAAATTCTACAAAATGGGTTGGATTAAAAGATAATGTATCATTAAAAAATATAGATACATCAAAATATATAAAACTAAAAAATAACAATATACTAGGAAATGTAAACTCAAAGAACAATGCATCTAAATGGATATTAGAATCAAGTAAAGACGATGTAGTACCAATTGGTGGAGTATGGATACCAGTAGTAATGTTGACATATAATAACAAAAATGTAGTAACTTGGGAAAATAATACTTTAAAAGTAAATCAAAAAATTACTTCTAATGATTTAAACGGTTTAAATGGTAAAGGACTTATAGAGACGGCAACTATTTGGATAAAAGAGGGAGGAAATAATAATGATAAAGCACCACTTACAGGAAATAATCCAAAATACAACAATTATTATAATATAGCTATAGCAAAAATAAATACTGAAATTTATGGAAATACTTTAGCAAATGAAAATGGTTCAAATGGATATAGCCAATATGGCGGCGGTATATGTAAAGTACATAATAATAACAAAATAAAATGTAGTGAAAATAGTATTGGAAATAATAAATTTAAAATAAAATCATATAATCAATTGAATAAAATTCCACTTAATGATACAGATTTAAATTTTACGATTTATGATGGTTTATATTATTTAAAAAGTCCTAATAATAAAAGTGTATGTGTAAATTCAAAAAAATATTTAGATGATTCATTTGGTAATACCGGAAAAACAGATGACGACCGAAGTCTATATTATATTATACCTATTAATCCTAATGCCAACCAATTATTTGCATTTCATTTAGATGAAAATAAAGTTCATGGTAATGAAAAATTTATGCTGAAACCTTCGAGAAATATGTCAAGATGTATAAGTAAAAATTTATCAGATGAATCATGTGATTCAGTTAATGAAACAAATATAAATACAATATTATGGAAATTTGAAGGTTTTGCTAATATGCAATTGAATAATATATCTAAAATATTTAAAAATATAAAAGAAAATTTTGAATATACTAGTACAGGAAATTATGGAACATGGAAAAAATGTAGTGATGAAGGTAGTATATGTAATCCAGAAATTGGAGGTCGGCGTATAATGAGAGGAAGAAGAATTTGCAGAAAAGCGGCATTTTGGAAAAGAACTAGAAAAGAACGTTGTGTTGATATATGGAAGACGGAATGGGGAAAAAAGAATTTCTTTGGAAAAAGAAAAAAAACGAGAACGAGAACATCAGTTTGCACCCCTTACTGGCACGATGATCACGCCAACGCCAAGTGGTCAACAGTATGTTTGAATGCAAATTCCCTTAACCAAGGAATACAATATGGAGTTCCCGGATATTCTAGTTCATTTACTTGTGATAAAAGCCCAAAAGCATTAACGAAAAACGGGGTTAAATTAGACGACCCTGGCTCGCTTGAAATTAAATATAATGGTGTTTCAGAAAATGATACAGATCGATGGAAGAGACACCTACCAATAAGCGGTATGGATGGTCGTAACATGATGGCAGATTGGACTGATGAAATAATTAAATATGACCCATCATGTTATTACAGTTCTAAAGAAGACCCAGAAGGCGCGGTTAACCCAACCTATGTATACATATTTGGAAACAACGTAAGTAATCAAGTTACTTTAGATTTAACTCCATATAAAATTGGTAATAATGCGGTACAAGACGGATGGTCTATAGATCCATCACATTCAGAAAATAAAAGTTGGAGTGATAATGGTTATAGTGCAATATTAACATCAACAAATAATAAGACATTTGTTAAGTTTACTTCTATAAATGGAAGACGGATTCCTGTAACAAGATTCAAAATTAGAATATATAAATGCGAAGATGGAGCAAATGGTTGTACTACAACTGGAGATACTATACAAAATGTTGTTGGAGACGAATCATATAGTCCAGACACTATTGCTGAAAAAGCTTGGATTGATTACGGTAAGATTGAAAGTTTTACAAATATGAAAGAAGGATATAATAATATAAATAATTTTGCGAGTGAAGATGATAATAATACATCGGTTATGCAAAGGCAATTAAACATATTAGAACCAGCTGTAAATGAAATAAAAAGCTTACATAATGCAAATGGTTGGGTAACTTCATTATCCAATTGGCTTCCTATTGAAACTAAGGTAACAGCCATCAAAATAAAAATGATACTTTATCGTGAGTATCGTTTCTGTTATATATATTTATCGTTATTACTTTTCTCTTGTCGCTCTCCATATGCAGATGGAATTGACCCAACTGATTCGAACTGGTATAATTCATTAAATAATACAATAGCATATAGTAATGAACTAATAAATCGTATTTCATATATTCAACAAACATTTAAAGATATAGGAGAAGATGCTAAAGCAAACGAAATAAACACTGCTATAAATAATTTAATAGATGTAATTAATTTATTAAATAGTCCAGAATATAGAAAATATATAAATATATTTTATTCATATTACGATTTAGATTCTTATTCAAATCAGTCTAATAATAAATATTATACATATTCAAACGAAGGATCTATGGAAGATATAGAAGAGATTAATAAACTAATTTCTAACTTAGATGAAAAAATCGAACTTATTAAAGGAATGAATTACAGTATCTCTTTAATATTTGCATTGTCAGGCGATGCTCTAGATAATATTAGAATTAACTTAAATGATTTTAGTAAAATATTAATTGATTTTAACGCAGTTTCATCCAATGTTAAGAATAATATGTTATTTTTAGGAAATAAAAATTCATTTAATTTAACAAAGTCTGCTATTAATTCAAATAAAACAGCAAAATGGGATAATAACTATTTGATAGACATTTTGTATCGTAATCAAAAATATGGTATGTTACATATACACCGTGCTTATTTAACATCTTTAAGAGCAATAGCATTCTACAATGTTTCACTATTTAATTTCAAAAATGTAGTAAATGTAAAAAAAGCAAATCGTCCAATTCAACCACAGGCAGCAAATGATTTTATAGATGAACTGACAAGATTTATTATAGAATTAGTAACTGATTTTGAAAATTTTAACGATAAATATCCTGAAATGATTAATTCTACACAAGATATTATAGAAAATGAAAATTTTAATAAAATAAGAGAAAGTTTAATGAGTTGTGTAGATGCCCCTATTGATAACATATCTTATAAAATGATAACATGTTGTTTTAAAAATGCAAAAACAAATGATTTATATACAGAATTATCTTGTCCATCTGATGTAAATGTAACAAGTATTATAAAAACTAAAATTAGCAATAATAAAACACGTTTAGACGAATCTTTAAATAAATATTATAAACCTGATTTTTTAATAGCAAAAGCGTATTATATTTTATGTGATCATTTTAAAATGGGATTTTGCCAATCTTATTCTAAACCGGGAGGTATTTTAGAAGAAATCGCAAATAATATTAAGGACTTTATGAAACAACAAATAGATATACCAAAACATAAATCCGAATTGGCAATTAGTGGTTTATATCCTGAAGAGCCTACGCAATCTATACAAATGAATAAACCTGGTGATGAAACAAATATTATTAGTGGTATAATACAAAGTTTTGAAGCATTTACAAATAGAAAAAAAAATAAAAAAGAAGGATTTGGTACAAAGAAATATGTAGCTACAAATATTAAAGATTTATTAAATTCAGGTGACCAATATACTACATTTAACAATTATGTAACAAATCGGTTAGATACAACCACATGTTCTGTAAGCAGTGGAACACCTGCACCATTATTTAATGCATCATATAATTGCGGTAAAGTTTTAGCAGATGAAGATGACCAGGTTATATCAAATATACGTTCTGGTGATTCAAATATAAAGTTTAACTGTACATCAAATGATGAAAAGGATGATAGATGGGGATGTAATAATATAGTTTTAGAATTAACGGATACATTACATAGTAATGGTAATTTAACCGCTACGGTAAGAATAGTACAAAAAGGTACTTCCCCTGAAGTTGAATATTGGAAAAAAGATATGACTATTACTGTACCAGAACCTTATATTACAAAAATGGTAGAAAATTTAGCTAAAAATGGTAAAAATAATGTAAATTATTTAAAATTTGGAGAAGTTTTAAGAAATGGGGAATATATTGGTTCTCCAAATGGATATGCTAGAATACAAAATATAAATGGAAATATACATTTATGCTGGACTGAAGACGGGTGTGTATCTAAACCATCAGGTTTTAAAAATAAGTTACAAAAATATGGTAGAATTATGGATGAAGTGACACCTCATGCAGTATATTCTGCTTTGAAAGATAATAATCCAATCGCTAATTTAAAAAATGTAGGTAAAATAGGTTATGTAAGTGAAAACGGCGTATTGCAAAGTTGGTCAGATGTTCCATTAGATACAACATTTAATCCAAACAAGCATGTAGATTTTTCACCAGTAAATAAAGTAGGAGTTTATTCTGACAATTATACTTATGTGGGAACATATACTTATGGTGGCAGTAAAAATTCAAATGATTTAGGAACAACAGCTGAAATGCCTAACGTTCGTACGAAGAAAGCAATAACCGTAAATGGTGGACCAGAAAAATGTGAAATTGCTTGTACTAATGATATACCCGGTTGTGCTGGTTTTATAACTGCTAAAACGGGTACTGAACTTTCCTGTATATTTTTAAATGAAGAAATGTATCCAAAAGGATTAAGAAAATATTCCCCTGAACGAAAAATGTATATACGTAATAAAAAATATGATAAAGATAAAATGAATAAATCATGTAATAAAGAAGTTGAAAATATTAATAGTAAAACATGGCAAAATTTTATTGATTCAGGTTCTGCTACAAATAAAACAATGAATAAAAATAGTAATTGCGGATTAGCATATGCTGTTAAAAATTATCCTACAAAAGAAACATCTTACTTATTAGAATATGAAAATGCTACAAATAATTTGGAAAATATAACATCTCAATTATCTGAAGAATTAACATCATTATCAGAAGACGAAAAAAAACTATTAGATAATATGGGTTTAAGTATACATCAATTAGATAAAGATGTAAAAGATTATGAAAATATTAAAAAAGAATTTAATAGATTTATGAATGAGCAAGATAAAATGGATGCTTCTACAAAAGAAACTACGGATATCTTAACAAAAACAAATTACCTATTTATATTATCAGGTATATTAGTTATTTTAATGTTGGTAATTGTAATTAGACTGGTAAATAAAAAATACGTACCACCTATTGTAGCTTTACCAATAATAATTATATTTATATTACTATTAAAAAATACATAAATAAAATATACACTATATTTAAAGATGGATAATACAAATTTAACACAAATATCAAATAATGTAAATGAAAATAATATAACCGAACAAGAAATCTATGAAAATGAATCAGATTTAACAGAAATGGGAGTGGATGATGAAAATAAAAATTTTAAATCGTATAAACATACTTTAGTACCTACTGATGGAAATAGACAACAACAGTATCAAGAAAGAACGATTAATGCAATTATGGAATTACAATCGCAAGAAAAAGAATTAATGAATAAAATTGAAAAAGATGCCGAAGGTAATACTTTAACCGTTGAACAAAAACAAAAAAATATTAATAAAATTAACGAATTAGCAGAAGCTCGGATATCATTATATACACAAATGAATCAAAATGCTGTTTATTTGAACGATAGATATGGTGATACTAGAAATAGTGCTATGAATCAAAAAGCTATAGTAGATATAGTAGAAGCAGAACTAAATAATGTTAAAAAGCAGATGAATGTTTATAAAACAGATTTAACAAACAAATTACGATTAATTGAAATAAATGATTATTATAATAAAAAATATACAAGTCAAACTGATATATTAAAAACAATTAGTGGAATATGTTTAATTATAGTTTTTTTATTAATTGTAAATCAAAAAACAAGAATGCCTGAAAAGATTACTAATATTTTAATAGGTATTATAATTGCTGTAGGAATTATAGTTGTAGTATTGAAGCTATGGGATGTATTTATTCGTGATAATCAAATTTTTGATGAATTTGATTGGTTTTTAAAACCAAATGCCAGAGAAGATGGTGATGGCGACGGAGATAAAAATAAAGATGATAAATATTATTGCCCCCCACCAAAAGGTTATAATAAAAATAAAATGGCACCTATTAAAGATACATTTGTAAATATGAATATTAATACATTTAAATATGAACCCAGTATGAATCACGTGAAATTACAATAATTATATAATATTCATGAATATTATATAATGTCTAATAATAATAATTATTATCAACAATATAGTCCTGATGACCCCCCAGGTTTAAGTGATATGTCTCCGGAAGATATAGATGTAGCTGGAATATCTGAAAACGTAATTGAATTTGGAAAATCAGCTGAAAATGCTTTGCCAGAAGGTGCTTTAGAAGATTTTAGAGATGAATTGCAGGGAAAAATGAAAGAGCTAAATAATATAAATAATACGAATTCTAATATCAAAGCTGAAGAATTAAAAGCATTGTATCAAGATGCTATTTTACAATTAGAAGATAGTGAAAAAACTGTATTAGATAATTTAAAAGAAAAAGAATTAAACTATTTTACACACATTCTCGGTACAAGTAAGTATAATAATATGATAAATCTAAGATACGAAAAAATGGTAGAGCAACATATATCTAAATATAACTCTTTTTTTAATCAAATTAATAAAGAAATAGAGTCATTGGTGTCTATATTAAAACAATTGAATAAATCAAACAGTATTACAAGTTCTTCTTTACAGCGAATAAGACAAAATAATAAAAAAATTAAAAAACATTTAGATCAAACATATGCGTCTATAAATACAAATGACAGAAAAAGTTATTATATTAATAATGAAATTGGAAAAATGAATATAGTAAATGGTATAGCACTTTTTATATATTATATGTTTTTTATTTATTATATTTTTAATGCATTTCAAAAACCAATAACTCCAGTTTCTGTAATAATCATAGTAGTATTATTTTTGCTCCCAATTGCAATTATACCATTTTTATTATTTTTATTAAAGTTAGTAATAAGCAAAATTTTAAATATGTATACATCAGGACCAAAAAATGTATTTTTGAATAATAATATATATAAACCACCAAAAGATTTAACAGATTATAATAGACCTCGTGACTTTTCATCAGATATGCAGGAAAAAAATAATAATAGTATAGGATTTTTATGGTATTAATCATAAATCATTTCAACATTAACCCAACCTTTTGTCTTTACATACCCCCCGTAACGTTTATTTAAATATTCATATAATTCGATACCTTTTGGTACTTGCTGATGATATAGTGATGAAAACCAAGTACCAAACTCTCTCAAAACTTCTGTTTTCTTTATTGAGCGTCCTTCTGCGCTACGAATTTTATCTTTAATAAACTCTGCAAAATAATCTTGCCCATCTCTATAGGCTGAACTTTTTGCAATAACATAGGAACAGTCTTTTACAATTCCATGTAATTTAAAAGCAATATTTACTAGTTTTGCCATAAATGCATATCTCCATAATTCAAACTTTTCATCTATTTTTCTGTCAATTGGAAATTGATTAGGATAGTCTTCTTTTGGAAATCTTATATCGTTGTAAGGATTTTCCGTAAATTTCGACTGAAAATCAACAACACGAATTCTTCTCCATGTACCATCGTCATTACTTGTAATATCAAATAAATTGTTTGTACAAACCGCAAGTTTAAATTGAGGAATAAATGTTTTACTCGATGAATAAAGCGCACGACATTGTACAGGGTCGCCACCTGTCAATTCTTTCATAATACCTTCATTAATTTTATCACCTTTAGATGGTTCTTGCATTACTGCATATCTTACACCAACTAATTGTGCTATTTCAGGTGAAACCGAACCTATTCCATTTCTTTTTTGTGTTACCGCGGTAATTGGTAAAGTCCCTTTATATTCCCCTAATATTTTAGTCATAAAATCCACCAATTTAGATTTACCATTTGCACCGGAGCCAATATATATATTAAAAGTTTGGTTTTCATTTGTTCCGATTAAAATGGAAGCTAAATGTTCCCACATATATTGATTTAACTCGGGCAATGGAAACAATTGTTCCATAAATTCATCCACTTCTTTAATTGTTTCATTAGGTATAGAATCATATGGAACATAATCAATCAATGTTGATTTTGAAATATAATCTTCAGGTTTTCCAGGTCTAAATTCATTTTGTTCAAAATCAATGACCCCATTATTAAAACACATTAAATACGGATTGGTATCTATTTTAGTCCAAAATAGTTTATCAAAGAAGAGCTCTTTTGCTTCTCTCATTACTGCATTTTTGAAAACTCCTGTTTTAACTTTTTGAGCACAATCTGTAATTTTTTTACACCATTCTTTTAAAATAGTCCATTCTTGATTATCTGGGTCAATACTACTTAATTTTTCTTGACATTTTTCTAATTTTGACATGTATTTTTCAAATAATATACTTGAAATTTTATATCTTAATGTTGTACCAGAATCAACAAGTTCCCATTTATGATTTATAAATTCATACCATTTATCTTCTTTTATCCCAACACAAACATATTTTTCTTTATATAAATGATATAATACAATAGCCACATTCACTTCATTTAAATCTCTAATCGATTCATTCATAAAATAATCTACAGTATTACGATGAATATTAATGTAATTTTGCCAAGAATGTTCTTTTACCCAATATATAATTGAACGATTTGTTAACCCCGTAATATCACTGTAATGAAATTTTTCCCACCTTTCACATAAATCAGAGATATCACTATAGGAAAAATCTGGACTTTGACTACTAAATTTTATCCAAGATAACAATAATTTTTTATGTGTATTTTTTAATGCCCAACCAACTTTAACCCAATTGTTATATGATCCCGGTCCCCAATATGTCTTAGGTAAACACATTGTAAAGTCATGTGTTTCTTTTATAATATATTTCTGAGGTGTCAGTTTTTGCATGAGAATTTCAATTGCTTCATCCAATTGTTCTTCATTCTCAATATCTCTTGGATGTATTTCTTGTTGTATAGCATTAATTTGTATAGAAGGCTTATTACTCTTTTTAATAGTAAGTTCTTTATGTTTTTCTATCATTGCGTCACTTATGTCCCATTTCACCGTATTCATAGTGCGTATTGAAAATTCACTATATTCTTTTAAATAATCAATCGATATGGATTGTTCATTAATAATCCAATCATCATTGTTATACGATGCATTATAGTAATATACAAGCGAATATTTTTTATTTCCCGGTTTCTGAGAACCAATCATTTGCCAGTTATTTCGTCCATTTATTACCGCTTCATCAAATACATCTTCCCAAGTATTTACAATAGGTAAATCATCCCATGCATTTTGCATTTCTTTTATTAAATGATTACGTAACAACATTTTAGTAGGTACATCTGCAGATACGTTAATAATAATATGAATACCATCTTTTGTAACAGAATCGAGCATATTTACTTTTGGTTTTTCAAAAAACATAATACGAATTTTATCATTATTTAATTTAAATAATTTATTAAAATATTGCAAAATACATTGCATTAAATCTTCAATGTGATATTTTTTATGTATACGTTTATCCACAGAAGAATGATATCTAAAATCGATATCTATACATATTGGACCATTAGGTAGTTGCTTCTCTGTTAAATATTCTTGATTTCCGTTTTTAAATATATGAGAGCTATATAATTCATAAAATCTTTGTATTTCATTTTCTGGAATATTATATGCACCAGGATAAACATTTAAACTTTCGTCACCAATCCTTGTATGTGTAGCTAAATTCCCCTTACCTTTTGGTGTCTTATATTGTTGTAAAAATGTATTTAGCTTATTACTCTGTTTGTTTGCCATAAAGATAATATTATATAAAAAGATTTTTGTAAATCAATTTTATATAAATTAAAACATTTTAAATAGAATGATACATATAATTTATATGACTCAATTCAATAAAACAGCGCTTAAAAGGATTGCGGCAGACGTATCAGACATCATAAAAAATCCTTTGGAAGATAATGGTGTGTATTACAAACACGATGAAGATACCATTGTAGACGGGTATGCTTTAATTATAGGACCATCCGAAACTCCTTATAGTGGTGGTATTTATTTATTTCATTTTATATTTCCAAATGAATATCCACATTTACCGCCAAAAGTTATATTTTGTACCGGAGATGGCGAAACACGCTTTAATCCAAACTTTTATAAAAATGGTAAAGTTTGTTTATCTGTATTAAATACATGGAAAGGGGAGCAATGGAGCGCATGTCAAACAATAAGGTCTATACTTTTAACATTAGTAACAACTTTTAATTCTAATCCTTTATTAAATGAACCAGGTATAAGAAACACATGGCACGATATTCCAAAATATAATGAAATTATATTTTTTAAAAATATAGAAATTGCGATGTATGATATGATACACCATAAAAGATATAAAACTTTTTTTTCATTTTTCGAAACTACTATAAATGAGATATTTCTAAATAACGTAGATACTATTTTAGAAGAAATTAGGAAAAAAATAAAAATATATCCTAAAACTCGTAAATTAGAAACACAATTATATAAAATGGAATTTAAATTATCTTACAAAGCATTAGAAAAAAAAATTGATCAATTAAAACATGATTTAAAAAAAAACTGAAATAAATATAAATTCTTATTATATCATAAATATGAAATTCTGTGAAAAATGTGACAACATGTATTATTTAAAATTACAAGAAGCCGATTCTGACCAACTAGTATATTATTGTCGTAATTGTGGATATATAGATAATGAAATACAATTGGAAAATTTGTCTGTATATAAATATGAATCTACACAAAATACGGAAAAAGATGTATTTAATAAATATACAAAAATGGATCCCACGCTTCCAAGATTAAATACAATTAAATGTCCAAACGACCGATGTAGTACAAATACAAATGACGAAGAACGTGAAGTTATATATATGCGTTATGATGATAAAAATATGAAATATATGTACTTGTGTTGTAAATGTGATTTTACGTGGAAAACATAATTATTATAAAATTGAATTTATATAAAAATATATGGTAATAGTAATTATGGATGAAAATGAAGAAGTAGACGAAGATATGTTGAATCAAATGTCTGATGAAGAAGATAATGTTTCAATAGGCGATGTTTCTAACGACTCATTTGGCAACGATGTTGATGAAGATGATGGTGAAATTTCATTAAATGGTTTAGAAGAAATCGATGAAATCGAAGAAAACAAAACAAATAGTATGTATGTTGAAGGAGGTTCAAATATAGAAAAATACAGTGATGCAAGTGATAATGAATATGATAGTGATGATAATTACGAAAAATTTGACGAGGAAAGCAAACAAACATATATTTTAAATAAACATCCTGAGTTGATTCAAAAAAATTATAATGAAATAGAAGTATTAACTCGTATTCAAAGAAATAATGAAAATATGATAGTCGATGATAATCATCAAACTATTCCCATTTTAACAAAATACGAAAAAACAAGAGTTTTAGGTATGAGAATAAAACAATTGAATAATGGTGCGGAACCTTATGTAAAAGTTGGGAAAAATGTAATAGATAATTATGTTATTGCTCTTGAAGAACTAAATCAAAAAAAACTACCATTTATTATAGCTCGCCCGCTGAGTAAAGATAAAATAGAATATTGGGATGTAAATGATTTGGAAATGTTATATTAATTATGTTAATAAATTGAAATATTTTTATTTATATAAATATAAATAAAAATTATGTTACACTTAATTGGCTCATCCTTAAAACTTATAAGTGGACCTATTATTAGATTTATTATGAATTGTAAAAAAAATAATTACTATAACAATAAAGTTTATAGACATAAATTTCATTTAACAATATGTAATACAAATTTAAAACCACGTGATTTTACGAATATATTTGAAAATATGTTTGGTAAAAACTGTATAAATAAAATACAAACTGAGCAAATTTATACGCAATTACAATTGGGAAAAAAAATAATGAATGATTTTTATACATTTAATAAGGATTTTAGTAAATCAAAACAAAGATTTATGTATATATCTTTAAATTTACAAAATATAAATAAAAATGGAATAAATATTTTAAAAAATATAAGAAATTTGAATGATAATTACATGTTTTATACATATAATGGAATCGAAGGCATTTTTAGATACAATGTAATACCCAATATTGATTTATATTTGTGTAATACAACAATATAATTATTTATCTTCTTTATTCTTAGATGGTTTCTTACACCTAGGTAGTTTTGTACCTAATGCGCGTTCCATGCGTGATATAAATTGATTGTTGGGTATAATTTTTCCTGTTTCATATTTAGTAATATCTTGTACGGGAACATTTAGAATTGTTGCTAATTGTTTTTGTGACATTTTTTTAGCAACACGTGCCTGTTGTAGAGCCTTTTTCAATTCCGGAGTTACCTTTGCTACATTAAATTCTTCACCATTTTCTAAATAGTTAGCTCCTTTAGATTTAGGTTTTGGTTTATGAGTAACAGTAACCGGTTTTCGTAAAATAACTGGTTCCCAGTCTTGATGATCCATTATATATATTATACGATTTTTTTTAAATACTATAATGATATACAATAATATGGCATCTAAATCATATTATTGTAAAGTTTTTTCTTGGTGTTTGATTGCCACCGCATCATCCGGAGTCACAATGTATGTTTTATCTCAAAAGTCTAAGGATATAGCTTTAGTTTCTATGTCTGAATTTGTAACTACCATCACCTTTTATAGTTTGTTTGAATATTATTGGCCAATGGATATGCGTGATAATATTTTATCACTATAATTTGTGTATAATGGAATTTGTTCATAAATTTTGTCGCATGCATTTTAATGTGTGTTTATATATTTTAAACAATTGACAATAAATATATTATTTTGCTAATAAAGAAATAAATAAATCAATACTTCCAATAGACCCTTCTATAATAATATTTTTGCTATTTTTTATTAATGTACCCAAATATTCCAAACTTTTAGGACCAGCATCATATATTTTTATAGCAGAAGATTTATATTTTATATTTGGTATATAAATTGGATCGTCGTCTGGATTTTTTGGATAAAAAAAACCAAAACCATCTTCTTGAAAAAAAATAGTATTACAATATGATTTAATACTATCTATATTCCAATTATCTTTTATTAAATTATCTTTTATTAAGTTATTTATATTATCTCCCCCAATCCATAATACATCACTTTGTTTTGCAAGTGATATTACTTTTTCATTATTTGTATATAATAAATTATCTCCAATAATAGACAATGTATTATATTTCATAATAAAATATAGTATTTTTTTTTTAACATTTCCAACGACTACTGCAATTTAAACACGTAACAAATGTCGTCATAGGTTCATCTGCCGACCGTGTTTGTAATTGATAATATGTACATTTTTTTGATTTACACTTTCCACACGTAAAATTATCTGTAGAAGCCTCTAATTTTGGGCAATACTTATTTTCTAATCGAATTTTTTTTTCTTCAATCAATGGTTCCCACTTTTCTGGAAACAATTGCTGGTGAGTCATAAATGCAAATAATTGAGCTTTTATTTCTCTGTCAAGTAATTTTTTCATAATAATTGGATTTTTTAAATTTTGAAAAACAAACTTTAATTTATCTACATACAATTGTACAAAATATACATTATTCCATTTTCTTACAATATTTTTACTATGCGCTGATTTTAAGGATGCATTAAATACCCCTTTTTCTAAATGTACGCTCATTTTTTCTTTATTTACTAACTTATTTAATTTAGCCCGAATATTAAAACGAAACTCGTTTGGATTAGTTATGTTATACATATGTTATATTATATAATATTCATTTATATGGTTCAATTATTTATTAATTATTCATCATCATCTGTATCAGAACATTCTTCTTCTATCAACTCATCTTCATCAAATATATCACAATCTTCATCGTCACTCACAATAAAATTATCTTCTTTAGAATATCCTTGTTTTGTTGTTTCATGTTCATCGATACTGTCTTCACTTACTTCGCTATCACAATCACCTAAATCTTCAAAACCACCAAATAACTTTTCATATATTTGTTTCCATACAGATACAGATAAATTGCTTACCTTATCTTTTTGATAATTCACTAAACAGCATGTTCCAAAATATAATGATTTATCAACCGGAGGAGGAAAATCATATTTATTTTCAGTACCAGCTTTACCATCGTCCTTAGCCCACAATTGAACGTTGTAATTTACATTGTTTACATTAATTTTCCATGTAGTTTGCATCGAAAAATGATTATCGTTTCTATAATTACATACTTTGTACAACGTATCTATATTTTTTGTTTTTTTTTCTTTTAAATTTCCGGATCTATCTACTAGGACAATTTGATAAGTGGTCATATATATAATCTGTAATGTATTGTTTTAAATCGTTTAAACAATACATATATAATTATATATGAAGATATATATAGATGGATTATCGTCTCAACATGTAGAACTTTCTAAACTAAATGAAGTTAAAAATGATATAATTAAATATATTTATAGTAAAAATGGAATTTATATTATTTTAAAAAATCAAATTAAATCATGTGTTATTAGAGACATGCCTGTAAAAACGGTTACTGTAAATCAATATAAAATGTTAATTGATAATAGTGAGATTACAATGGATAAAATAGAATACCACATACCATTAAATCATATCCAAGATACAGTGACAAAAACTATTTATAAAATATCCAAGGATTTGTCTCTAATAGTAGAATTGGGTAGTATTTCAAGTGAAAATATTTATTTTGAATCGTTATCCAATTACATACCACATATAACAGATGAAATACATTCGTTTTTATGTGATAAAGTAAATCTTTAGTTATAATATGTTTTTTCATTTATTTAAAATAATATTTATTTCGTTATTATTTATAGGGGTAAGCCATTATGGATGTATATTATTAAAAAATAATTTAAAATCTAAACATTTAGAGCCTGAACAAGAACATGTAATTATAAATACTATACCATTAGAAAAAGAAGAAAAAAAAATACAACCTAGTATGGACACAGAATTAAATGATTACATAAAAGAATTAAAGAAAGACGAGTAATTATAATATCAATGTTAAGCAATTATAATAAAAATGAAATTATTAAAAGATTTCCTAATATCGAATTTCCCTTTATTAAAACCATACGTAATTCAACAAAAGCCGATTTGTATATGTTAATACCAAAAGGACGAAAATATTTCGCATGGTTTACATTTTTAAAAGGAGATAATGTATGTGTATTTTTAGAATATAATGGAAATCATATTACAAATTGTTTTTTATATAACGTATGTTGCTCTGATGATTTATTTTACGGAACAATTTTATATGGTACTTTAATAAAAACAAATAATCAATCTTTTTTTTCGGTTGAAAATATATTTCAATACCAACACAAGTGGGTGCATCTATCTCCTTTGGAAAAAAAACTAAATATTTTACAAAATATATTTCAAAACCAGATTTCACAAGTATCATATACAAAACAATGTGTAGTATTTGGACTGCCTTTTATGCATACAGATTATTCAAAAGCAGTAGAAACAATTTCTTCTTTGCCTTATCCAATTTATTCTATACTACATGCATTTACAAAAAAACCTACCTTTCTTCAGCAAAAATATTTTGTACAAGAAGCAATATTCCATGTTGAAGCAGATATAAAAAATGATATTTATAATTTATTTTATATGAAAAACAATGAAAAAAAATTTTATGATACAGCATTAATAAATGATTATAAAACCAGTATTTTAATGAATAAATTGTTTAGAAATATTAAAGAAAATGAAAATTTAGATGCAATCGAAGAAAGTGACTCAGAAGAAGAATTTGAAGATACAAATGAAATGAAATATATGTTAAATACATGTCAAACAATGTGTTGTGAATATTTATCACAATTTAAAAAATGGAAACCATTAAGAGTAAGTAATGATAAAAACATTATTAAGAGTGAATCTCTATATTTACATAAAAAATAATATTACCATAATATATATGAAGGGTTGTACAGCTCCATATTCTAGTCCTAATTTCAACGCGCGTGCCAATTATCCTGGTTCATATGTAGCATATAACAAAATGGAATACACTGGTGGTCGTAAAAAACGACGTATGACAAAGAAACGTGGAATGTCACGAAGACGTCGTAGTGGTCGTCGTAAGTGCAGATGTCGTCGCATTTCACGACGCCGTCGTCGTAAATCTAAATCTCAACGTGGTGGATGAGGAAATAATAATTCTATTATTGAACCACGCATAGAAGGATTTAGTAATTCTCAACGTGGTGGATGATCTAATCCATATTTACCAAATTAATTTACTATTATATTGATTTATTAATGACATACACAAATTTAATCATTGATTTGTGTATTGAAAATAAATCAATGATTATTTATTTATTTTAGTTTTTTTACAGCTCCAACAGTTGTAACAAAACCCCCCATTAACAACAATAAAAATCCAACTACATTAGATGCTAATATAAATGAACTACTTATTCCTTGATAATATAAAAAGTATTGTTGCCATTTATCAGAACATTTACAGTCATCATTTACATTTTTATATAATCTCCATATATTTAATACTACAAAGAAATGAAATAACACGGTTAAAATAATACCTGCTAATACTCCAAATAAAGATTTATTGCTCCCCCCTTTTTGTGTTTTTAATTTAAAAATAAAGTACCCGGTTACACATATTCCAAGTAATACTAATCCTTCAAATATTTTTAAAAATAATATGTTTGTTTTATATTCTTTTTGATTAAAACATTCGCATTTTTCTAAATCATTCAAATATATAAGTGTATATACAATAAGTATAAAATAAATAATTAATACTATTATGTGTGATGGTGTAGCAAAAAATTTATTTTCTTTTAATGAATTTAAAAAGTTATTCATTAATTTTTTTTTTGGTGCCATTATATTTTAAGTAAACATTTTTTTTTGAAATTAGGTTTTTTATCTATCAATTTCCATTTATTTTCAATATAATCGTTTTGATTTGTCAAAATAATTTTATAATTTTGTTTTTTATAATATGTTTGACGTTTTTTCCATTGGTTTTTAAATATTGTATGACTATCAATAATATCAATCACCATAGGCTGACTATGCTTTGTTCGTAAAATACGACCTACCGATTGACATACATCTGTTTTTGGTGTTGCCATTATTAAAGTAGTTAATGTTTTAATATCTAATCCTTCAGATGCCATTGCATATGTTCCTATAATTATTTTTTTACTTTCACTTTCCTTTAAATTTTTTTCTTTCATTCCACCTACGTAATATCCTACCGTAGCAATATTATGATGTTCAATAGAATCGTGTAAATATTTAATTAAATTTTTATTATGTGCCAGTATCATAATCTGCTGGTTCGGATTCTGTTTTAATTCATTCTTTACTATTGTTATAATAAATTCACTTCGATGATTATAGGTGCATAATTTTGTAATCATAGAACTATACATTGGGTTACCTCTAAAATCTAGTTTTACTTCATTAAACTCTTCATCCGTAGTTTCATAATGAATCCCTTTTATTAACACTTCTATATTTTTTTCAGAAGCTTCTTTGTGAATTACAGGTCCTAAAAACATTTTAAATACACGACTTAAACCATCTTTACGAGTCATTGTTCCAGATAACCCCAATGTGTGAATAGTGACTATTTTTACCAATGTATTTGAAAATACTTCTGCTGATAAATGGTGACACTCATCATATACAGATAAGCCAAAACTTTCAAAAGCTTTTGTATCATATGTTTTTTGACTTAAGGATTGAATCATACCAATTACAATATCTTTATCTTCAATATCCATAACTTCTCCTTGAATGCGTCCAATTCTTGCATTAGGAAGAAACTGGTTTATGCGTTCTATCCATTGATTTAATAGAAACGATTTGTGTACTATAATAAGTGTTTTTTTATTCAATTTAGAAATAATATTTAAAGCCATAACTGTTTTACCTTTGCCGGGCTCTACATCTAAAAGTCCACCACCGTTATTTTTTATAAAGTCCATGTATTTAGCTACAATGTTATTTTGATATTCTCTTAGCTCACCATTAAATGATAGAGAAATGTCTTTTCCTGTTGTAATTTTAATTTCATCTGGTTCTCCAAAATGTTCTAACCCAAAATATCGTGGAACATATAATTTAGTATCCGATTCACGATATATTGGAAAGGAAGGTGCGGGACCCATTAATGTTTTATTGGGCGATACTTCTAATTCTTTACGAATAAATAATTGCTCTTTTATGGTTATATTATCTTTTACAATCGTATATCCTTTATATCCTAAATACGTTTTAATCATTACTAAATATACATTCAATCCTTTATAATGTTTCAATTATATAAAATAAAAATATTACTTGATAATATATGGCGCCATCAAAAAATTTTAAAAAATTGTCAAAAAAGGTAGTTCAATTTTTAAATGTAGAAAATGTATTGGCTGTTTTGTTTGCAATATTTATTGTCTTTAATCTAAGTGTTCCTCAATGGTTAGTTAATATTGTAAATAATATTGTTGTACAAGTTATATTAGGATTATTAGTAGTTTGTTTATTCTTTAATACAAATCCTATAGTAGGTATTTTAGGATTACTGGCTTTATATGAATTAATCAAACGTTCTAAATATGGAGGTAGTATTGCTCATCAATATCAGCCATCAGAATATAAAAAACAAATGCAATTTGAATCATTTAATAAATGGTCTAAAACATTAGAAGAAGATGTAATTTCAAAAATGGCTCCTCTTCCAAGTTACACAAATAGTAATCAATCTTACAAACCCGATGAAGAACCAAATAATGGATCAGTAGTTTAATACTCTTACTTTATTTTTTGACTACTATTTGCAGATTTCCCTGATCTATCTAATAATTTAGGTAAAAACCATATAATTCGAACTAAAATAATAGCTATTAAAAATTTTAAAAACATGGCAATAACTCTTTTTATTTCATCGCTAATCATATCAGGTTTATCTTCTAATTTAATTTCCGTTTTACCTTCTTCACCAGTTGGTTTACAATCAATATATATTTCATCTCCAGAACTAGCTATTTCACTTGCGCCATTTGGATTTTTAGAAACTGGTGCAACTTGTCTTATTCCAGCCGCATAAGAATATAATGGTATCTTGTGTTCATACGCTACTGTTCTCTTAAAGAGGGCCATTGTAGAGTTAGATAATTTAATATCAAAAGCGTAATAAGCTACTATACCTTTATTTTCAGATTGTTTGTAATAATAATAAGGTATTTTTTTAGGAACCAAGTTATTTAAATTTACTCCATATGAAGTAATACCTTTATCATCTGTATTTGGTATTTTTGTATTAGCCTGTATTATTAAGTTTTCTACTGTTTTTGATATATCTAACGTGGATATTCCTGAAGTTATTGGTATAGATAATAATAAAGTAGTTGGACTTTGATTATTGGTAGTTACAAATGTCATAATAAGTTCCGCATCTGCTGTAAGGTTGTCATATGTATGCAGTGATGATTTATATATTTCTATTTGTTTTAACATATATTCAGTAGAATTAAAACGTATTACATTAGATTTATTTATGCTTATTGGGGCAAATAACAATCGGTCCCCTTTATTTGACATTGTAAATTTAGTAGAATCATCATAAAATTTAATTGTAAGAGCACAAGTATCGGTACATGTATTTAATGGTTGATTTGTTAAATTAATATACCCGTCCACATGCTCTATATTATAAGAATTCATAGTTTTTGTTGGTCTTGACATATAAATAATATCAATATTATTTTTATATATATATTATTTATATGAACCTAAAAAATAACCCCAGAATAAAAATAAAAAATTTAAATGCTACAAAAAAGGGGGCATATAAAAAGAAAAAATATAAAAAAAATAAAACTTCTTATATTTATAATCCATTAAATTTAAGAATTAAAACACTTAAAATGTTAAATAATCGTAAAAATAAAAAATCGTATTTAACAAATAAACATGATACATTAACATTTATTAAACAAATATATCCAAATAATAAATGTAAATCTTTACATGATAATTCATGTGTTTTATTTAAAAATAACCAATATGATAACAATATAACATTATTAATGAATGAACAAATTCTTACAAATAAAAATAAAAATACAAACGTTGCTATGGTTTATGAATTGCCTATACGTAAAAGATATTATTTATATAAATTTCCATTAAATAGTTCTGTTTATAAAAAAAAACAGGGTAAATATATATTAAGAAAAGGTGCCGCGAGCTTTTTAAATAATGCATGCGAAATATATTTACCTAAACTATATTTAAATAATAAGCAAGAAATGATAAATGATAATACAATTGTAATGTCTTATTTAATCATAGCACATAAAAAGTGTTATTCTGGAGAAAAAGATATACCATTATTGAAAAATGTTCAAAGTGGTGGTTCAAATACGGAACCATGTGATACCGACCAGGCGAAAAAAGAAATAGAAAAATATACATCATGGATGAAAAATCATCCAGTATATTATACTCAGGAATTTTTAAAAGAATTAAGAGACTTAGTCGATATAGATAAACAAATTTCTGATTCTATAAAACAAATAATAGAAAGTAAAACAAAAGATGATATAACAACAAAATATATAAATAATAAAAATATACAAGAAAACGGTATGCCAACAGAAGAATCTTGGATAGATTTATTTTTTAAAAATAAAAGACTTGCTTGTTTATTAAAATCAAAATATTATATAGCATATCCAAAGAAAAAAGATGATTTACTGTTTTTAATAAAGTATTGTCAAAAAAAAATAGAGGAATTAATAAAAAGTTTAAAAAATAAAATAGATTCCATAAAAGATATTAAATTTGATAAGCAACATTATATTCCAAGTACTGATGGTTTGCTTGCATTTTTAAACGCAGTAAATAATACATCACAAAATATTAAATCAACATCTGATAAATTTAATGAACTAATAAAAAAACTAATAAAAAATCTACAAAAAATTAAATTTAATACAAATTTTAAATTACCATCGTTTATGTATGGTAGAAGAAATAATGAACAAAACGAAGGTGAAGAAGATACATCAACTGATATTACAGTAAATGCTATAGAAGTACCTGAAAACAGAGAAAAATTTAAATCATGGATCTCTGGGTTCCTTAGACGTACAGATATACAATTAGAACCAGAAGAAAGTGAAAAAATATCTCAAGAACCGATAAGCGATAAATCTGATTGTGGATTAACTGAAAACGCATTTAAAATATTATTACCACCATTACCTAGTATAAAAGAAATAGACACCAAACTTGGTAATCGTTTTAAATCCATTCAAAAAGAATTTGATAATGCATTAGAGATTTTAAATGGCAATGATCCAAATGATAAAAAAAATAAATTTAATATAGATTTAGCTACTAAAATTAATAGTTATAACCCACCTATAGAGAATACATCACAATCCACTCCCAGTATATCGCCTGAAAGTAATACAAATTCTCCTGGTAACGAGAGTTCCACTGATAGCAGCAGCACAGGATTATGGACTACGGCGTATAACTTAAATCATTTAGCTTCCGATAGTAAATCAAATTCTACTGGTAACACCAACCCACCTGAAAGAACATTTACGGAATCGGCGGCGAACTTCGCTAATTTTGTAGCAAATATTGGGGTCGGCGGCGGTGATACTGATCACCCTCTTTATGAAAACGAAACAAAAAGAGAGAATAAAGAAAAATATGAAGTACACGATAAATATAATATAGATTATAAAATTGGTAATAATCCAACATATACAACATCATTAGATGTTTCGGAAGAAGATTTAAATTTATCACATTATAAGATTAGAGAAAACAAAGGTGAAACTACATTTTTTAATTTTTGTAAAAATGCAAAATTCGGTAAACCAACTCATGATGGAAAATGTATAATTCATAATGATCAACAAACCCATAAAAGAGGCTCGTTCAATAATGGTTGGGTTAAATATAGAGATTGTACAGTATGTTTAGAAACATGTGAAATGATGACAACAGATATAAATAAAAAAATATTTAATATAGAAAAAAAATTAAAAGAAGTCAAATTAGTTCAAGAAAAAGTTATTACTGATTTTAAACTAATAAATAGCGATAGGAAAAGATTAAAAAAAATATATAATGATAAAAAATTTGATAAAAATGGATATTGTGTTATACATCCTCGTCAACTAATTTGTAATGATGTTAAAAAAGGGTATTTATATTCATCATGTAAAACAGAAGTGCAAACTTGTAAAGAATGTAATAAAATTTATGTAACTTATTTAATGGAATATATTAATCTATTTAAAACACAAAAGGATTTGCAATCTATTATTGAACAAATGAAACAATCAATATATAAATTAAATAATTGCAAAAGTGAAATGTCAGCTTTAACCTATAAAGAAAGAGCTAAAAATATAATTAAAGGTAAACAAAGTCAAGAAAGCATACAAGCTGATGCTGATGCAGCAAGAATGGATTTAGACGCATGGATAAATTTAACTCCTTCACAACAAAAAGAACGACTTACTAACGCAAGAAAGGCAGATTTTGTTGGAATGAATGTAGACGATTATGATAAACTGGATGACAATGATAGAAATAAATTAATTGAAGAGGCAACTAGAGCAAGAGATGCAGGAATTCCTATCGAAGAATTTAGGAAAGCCGGTACAGATGAAGAAAAAGAATTATTACTACAAAAAGGTAAGAAGGCACTTGAAGCGGGAGTAGATTTTAATACGTTCAATAGTGCTTCACCAGAAGAACAAGAAAATATGATTAAAATGGCTAAAGAAGCACGAGAAGCTGGTGTAGATTTAAATACGTTTAATAATGCTTCAAAAGAAGAACGAGAAAATATAATTAAAAAAAACAAACAACTTTCTGATACCCCCGGTGTAGGATTTTATAATGGTATGGAAGATGAAATGATATTATTTAGAACAAGAGTAAGTTCTAAATTACTAAGAGAAATATTAAATAATAGTAATTTAACTGGTATATCAACAGATGGTTGGTTTCAAAATATTATTGAAGACCCTTCTTTTAATAAACATGAAGAAACAAAAAACAATAATAAAGAAAATGAAACACAAGATAAACCATCTGAAAATCAATCTGAAAATCAAGACGGAAGTAATAGTGTTAGCGAATATAATAGTGTTAACGTAGTATCTGATACAAAAGTCGAACCGCCTGGCGGAGTGCGTAATAATGATATAGAAGCTAGTCAAACACACGAAGAACCCATTGCGGAGGTTAATGTAGAAGAACCAAAACATGGTATAGAACCACCAGATGGACCACCTGGAAATAATCCTCCAAATATACCATCTGAAACAAACGAATCTAATTGTACAGATGAAGAAAACATAGAATGTAATAAATTAAATGATGTAATTGAAACTACACTACAAGATTTGATAGACAATAACCAATGATAAATAAAAAAATATTTACTTAATTTAATTATGAAATTAATTTATTCTTTAAAAATTTTATTTTTTATCTCTTTTGTCTTATATTTTATTTTAAAAGACAAGTATTTTTGGCTATGTGAATCCAATTACGGTAAATTATTAATAGCTTTACATCATGTTATAGTACCATGTATTTTATTTTTAGGATTATTATTTGGATTACATTATTTAAATATTATTATAATTATTGGAAGTTTGTTATCATGGATAATACTTAATAGATGTATTATATCTATTATGCATGATAATGCATGTAATTTTGATAAAAAAACAGAGTTTCAGAATATAGTAACAAAAACAAAAAAATATATAGGAAAAAAAATAAAAATAAAAATAAGCGATGGTCATTCAAAATTAGAATATATTGGATTGATTATAATTTTATTTTACAATATATTTATGATTTTTAAAAAAAGACGAATGCAGAAATAAAAAAAATTAATATATGTTAAAGTATTTAATAATATACGTAAAAATATATTATTAAATTGGTATATATTGATGTTGATTATTTTCATATAATTCAACTTTAAATTCTGGATGATTTGAATATCCACTAACAGAAACCAAATCACTATTTTGCAGTGAATCTGTTCCATACTCATTTGTACTATTCTTACCATTTACAATAACAGGGAGTTTTATATTTTCTTTATTTAATACGTAATATTGCCATTTGTCTCTATGTGTCATTAAAGGTTTCCCGATTAAAGGGAAGATTTGTTTGTCGTTACCATTATTTGTTATAATGCCAATTTGTCTATAATCAGCATTAACTTGTTGGGTAGAAACATTAATTGGAATACCGAAAGGTGGAGTATCTTTTGAACGAACATGAATTTCATTATTTTTAGATGGTCCAGTATACGCATCAAACAACATATCACCTTCTTTATTTGGAAAATAAGATATTAATTGATTTGTAGAAAATGTATTCATCTTGTGTGAACAAGTTTTACTAAATATAAATAAACATAATAATACGATAATTACAGATAATACTATTATCCAAAATGTAGCACTTGACTTTTTTTTACTTCTACCGCGTTTCATATAGTATATCTATCTACTTTTTTTTAGCGGCTAATTTTGCAGCAAGTTCGCGGGATCCACCATTTTCAGCAATTTTTCCCATTACTTTATTCATCTGGTTCATATCAACTTTTTTTAACAAAGATGTTGCGTCTTTTAAAATAGGTCCTAAAGTTGTAATGTTTTCCATAATTTGTTTTTGTTGTTGTTGAATACCTGCTAAACCTTCGAAAGGAGGAGGTTTATATGCAGGTTTCTGTTTTTTATTTGCTAATCCTTCATATGCTACTACTTTTGTAAACATATTACTTGCTACTAATACATTTACTATTACAATAGGAACTAATAATACAATTATCATATTTTTGGTGAAACATTTTGAAATTAATCCAATGATAATAAATAATGTAATACTGGTGTAATCTTGTATTTGAAAATATCCGATAATATTAATTAGAGCACCAATAAGCACTAAATATAAAACTAATTGACTTTTTAACATCTTATTTAAAAATGTTGGAAGTTTAATCTTGTTCATAGACGACTTGCGACGAGCCATTATAAATATTACTAATATTATATTTCATCATATAATGAATTTAATAATCGAGTAATATTTTTTTTATCTTTTTTAATATTACTTAAATCATGTTTTGATATTTTTTTATTTGTTTCCAGCTCGTTTAAATGATTATATATATTTTCCAACATTTCTATTTTTAATATATTATTTTTATTTGTATTTGCTTTGTCATCAATGCATTTTTTTGCGGAATCTACTAAATATGGGTTTTGTATTTGATATTGCTCAATGTCATTTTTTTCTGATTTTAATAATGTATCTAAATGCGTAACAATATTTTTTAATTTACTTATCTTTATATCTCTTTCGGCAAGTATATCCATTATATAATGATTTTATTTTAAAAATATAAAAATATTTACTAATTATATTTAGAATGTCTAAAACTACAACCGACCCTTTACTATTAGATGACGATAATCGCTTTGTTATGTTCCCTATACAGCATAATGATATATGGCAAATGTATAAAAAACAAATAGATTGTTTCTGGAGGCCAGAAGAAATAGATTTATCAAAAGATTTAAATCATTGGGAAAGCTTAAATGATAAGGAGAAATTTTATATTAAAATGATTTTAGCATTTTTTGCTGCAAGTGATGGTATTGTAATTGAAAATTTGGGAATGCGTTTCATGTCTGAAATTCAGAACTCTGAAGCAAGAGCATTTTATGGGTTTCAAATTGCAATGGAAAATATTCACAGTGAAACGTATAGTTTGCTTATAGAAACATATATTAAAGACAAATCTGAAAAAACCCAGATGTTTAATGCTATCCAAGAGTTTGCTTGTATTAAAAAAAAAGCGGATTGGTCTATTAAATGGATACAAGATAAACGCTCATCATTTGCCACGCGTTTATTAGCTTTTGCATGTGTCGAAGGTATATTTTTTTCGGGTGCATTTTGTTCTATTTATTGGTTAAAACAAAGAGGACTAATGCCTGGATTAACATTTTCTAATGAATTAATTTCAAGAGATGAAGCATTACATACAGAGTTTGCTGTATTACTTTATTCTAAATTAGAAAAGAAAATAAAAAAAACAAAGGTACATGAAATGATAAAAGAAGCGGTAGATATGGAAAAAGAATTTATAACAGAGGCTCTTCCATGTAGGCTTATTGGTATGAATGCTAAATTAATGAAACAATATATAGAATTTGTAGCAGACCGTTTGTCTCTACAATTGGGTTATGATACTATTTATGATTCAAAAAATCCATTTGATTTCATGGAAATGATAAGCATAGAAGGTAAAACAAATTTTTTCGAAAAACGCGTTGGAGAATATGCACTTGCTACAAAAGATAAAGGAGCAGATGTTTTTTCGTTTGGTGAAGATTTTTAATTTATTTTACTTTTATAATGTGTGGTATAACAGCAATTATATCTAAAACAAATCAAAATATATTATCCATTATATTAAATAGTTTACAACAATTACAAAATAGAGGTTACGATTCGGCAGGTTTATCTTTTTTCGAAGATAATAAAATTATTACATATAAAAAAGCTAGCACTCAAAATAAAGATTCATTAGAATATTTAAAAACATGTATAGAGCCTTTTTTATTAAATAATAAAATCAATGCTTGTATAGGACATACCCGATGGGCTACCCATGGTGGTAAAACAGATAAAAATTCACATCCACATACATCAAATAAAGGATTGGTAACTCTTGTTCACAATGGTATAATAGAAAATTTTGTACATATAAAAAATATACTTTCTGAATATACTTTTTATACAGAAACGGATACAGAAGTCATTGCTAATTTAATAGAATATAATTTGTTAAAATATAATAATATAGAAAAATCTATAGAAGAAAGCTTAAAATGTTTAGAAGGCACTTATGGGTTAGCTATTTTATTTAAAGAAGAATGTGATGCAATTTACATTGTACGTAATGGATCGCCAATTATTATAGCTGAAAATGAAAATTATGTTATGGTAACATCTGAACGAAGTGGTTTTTTAGACTTATTTAATCAATATATTAGTTTACCATGTAATGAAGTTATGAAAATATCTAAAAATGGAACAAATACACATGAACTACCAAAAATACCTATTCAAGATATTGACATGGATTTAACTCCAGCACCATTTAAACATTGGACACTTAAAGAAATATATGAACAAAGTTTATCATTACAAAGAGCTATTAATTATGGAGGAAGAATACAAAACAATCGTGTTATTTTAGGTGGTCTTACTTTATTAATTCCATATTTATCAGATATTAAAAATATAATATTATTAGGTTGTGGAACAAGTTATAATGCATCTATAATAGGGTACTATTATTTGAGAGAAATTAAACAATTAAATATTGTTCGATATATTGATGGCTCTGAATTTAATAAATATGATATACCTCATATTGGAAAAACGTTAGTAATATTTTGTTCTCAATCTGGTGAAACAAAAGACTTACATAGAGCGATTGAGATTGCAAAATCTAATAATTGTATTACTATGGGAATTGTTAATGTAGTAGATTCTATTATTGCGCGGGAAGTAGACTGTGGTATTTATTTAAATGCAGGAAGAGAAGTAGCAGTAGCATCGACTAAATCTTTTACATCTATGATTGTTGTTTTATCATTGTTTCATATTTGGTTATGTCAAAAATTAATATTGAATCCTATTTTTCATAGTCAATATAAAAATGTAATGGAATTGTCAAATGATGTTAAAAAAACATTAAACATATGTGAAAACATTTCTTCTATAATTATTTTAAAATTAAATACACCGTCAATATTTATATTAGGTAAAGGTATTATGGAAGCAGTGGCATTAGAAACGGCTTTGAAAATAAAAGAATTATGCTATATTCACGCGGAAGGATATAATGGAAGTTCATTGAAACATGGTCCCTTTGCTTTATTAAAAAAAAATTTCCCAGTAATTTTATTAATAGATTCTAAAAATAGAGACAAAATGTATAATGCGTACGAAGAAATAAAGGCGCGCGGAGCATATATACTTATTGTAACTGAATTAACCGATTTAGAAATTAGTAACGAAAGCACTCATGTGATAATAGTACCAAAAAATTATTATCAAGTAGTAATATTTAGCGTAGTGTTACAATTTATATCGTATAAATTATCTCTATATAATAATAATAATCCGGATAAACCTAAAAATTTAGCCAAAGTTGTTACAGTGGAATGAAGATGAATCGTATTTTTAAATTATAAAATATATTTTAAAAATATAAAATAAAATGAACCTATTGGAATTAATTAATGTAAATGTTTACACCACAAATATATTATTATTTTTACCAATTACATTCATATATCTTATTATTAAAAAAATAGAAAAATGGAAAGAAATAAATTTAGTGATACAACAATTTTATTTTTTATGTTTTTGGTACGGATTACTTATTTTATTTATAATAGGTACAATTCTATCATGTATATATCATTATTATATGTTTCAAAATACTCCAAAAATACATAAAATAGCTATGTTAGATGTAAATGCATCTGCACCAGCATTAAGTATTATATGTTTAATATTATTTATTTTATATTATTTGTATTTAAATGATCCAAATGCAAAAAACATACCATCTATAAAACATGTTACTACGCCAATATTTTTTATAGCATTAGGATGTTCAACCATTGGTATATTATCATGGTTAATTAAATATTATTGTATTCCAAAAGCACATTTATATTTATTAAATTACGATAATATTTATAATAGTAGTGAATATGATATAATGTGTGGATTATGTATACATATATTTTTTCATTACATGTCATACACAGGTATAACCTTATTATTATTATTATATTACATTGAGATACACCCAATATTTAAAGCGTTCTTTTATAGCTATGAAAAATGTAGAGATATTCAAAAAATAGAATAAATACATTTTATAAAACTAATATAAAATGTCTTTAACATTTGAATGTCCCGTTTGTTTCGAAACAAACAAAAATAATATAATATCTACATTACCTTGTAAACATAATATATGTTTAAAATGTACTATTATATTAAACCCATCGTTATGTCCATTATGTAGAAAAGACTATACTAGTGCAATAAACATAATAAAAACATTTACTAAAAAGGTAAGAGAAACTTATAACGATACTCCGCGTTTTACACCTAATGATTTTCCTCCTCTTGGTTAAAAATAAATTCCAAAGCTTCATTTATATGACTAATTTTTATTACTTTAAATGTTTCATCTTCAGGACTTTTTTTTTCCATTCTCAATCTATCTAATTGCTCGCTGTTTTCTTCTGGAATCAATGCAATCGTTACTCGTGCCTTTTTCGCACCAACAAGTTTTGCTTCTAATCCACCAATTGCAGTTATATTACCTATTAAATCTATTTCTCCCGTCATAGCTACATACTGGTTTATAGGCTTATTTGATAAATAACTATATATGGCTATACATATTGCGCCGCCTGCAGATGGACCATCTTTTGGCGTACTTGTGGATGGGCAATGGATATGTAATCCGTCTTTTAATTCATTCGGATTAAATGTACTATTGTCTCTACTCATTAATGTAAAGGCCATTGTTTTTGCACATTTCATACTTTCTTTCATAACATCGCCTTGCATTCCTGTTAATTCCAACTTATTTTCCGATACGTGTTTTGATACTTGTATAGGTAATATTCCACCTAATCCTAATGCATTTGCATACATTCCATTAATTTGACCTATAATTGGGTCATCAGAAATAGATTGACGACGTACTTTATCTTTATGTTTGAAAACATCATTTATTAAAAATCTATCAATTACCATATCTGTATCTGGATTTATAAGTCTTTGTAAATTTAATTCTTGAATTAAAGATTCTAATAGTTTTTTTAATTGACGGGCACCTGCTTCGAATGTATAATCATTTATTAATAATTCGATTTCATCGTCATTTATTGTAATTTCATGGGGTTGTAAATCAACTAATTCTGTAATTTGTGGAATTAAATGTTGTTTACTAATTACCTTTTTATCTTCTAAAGATAATGGCTTTGTTTCTATTATTGTCATTCGGTCTAATAATATAGGATCTATTTTATTGCGGTCGTTAAAAGTAAAAATCATTAATGCTTTTGATAAATCCAAAGGAACACCTTCAAAATATTTATCATAATATTCGTCGTTTTGCGTACTATCTGTTAAATGAGTTAATATACCAGTCACTTCTCTACCAGACTCTGTATTACTTACTTTATCTAATTCATCAAATAATAAAATAGGATTCATACACTGACTATCCATCAATATATCTACTATTCTACCCCAAGTTGACCCTTGATACGTATATCCATGACCAGATAAATAAGAAGCATTGGATGAACCACCTAATGGAATGAATCCAACTGGTCGAGGTGTCCCTAACTGATCTACTAAACATTTTGCTAATCCATGCTTAATCAAAGTAGTTTTACCATTTCCGGGAGGTCCTTCTAATCCTAATACAATACCAGACTGACCACCTGATATCCATTGTGCTAATAAGCGTCTAATTTGAATTTTTACTAAACTATGACCATGTACACAAGATTCTAATATTTCTTCTACCTTAGTTAAATATTGTTGTTGTTTGTCACGACTTTGCTCAAACTTTTTTTTGCAAGTGCTTGCAAAATTTGTAGCAGGTTTATAGTTTAAAGATTCTTGTATTATTTTTGAATAATTTTTTCCATATGTTTTTATTGTTTTATTGTTTTTTAAGGCTGGAAATTTATTAAATAATTCATCTACTAAATCTTTACCACAATCATGTAAGTCATGTTCGCTTTTTATAGAGCCAAATGGTATTTTTAAAATTCCATCCAAATATTTTTGAGCTTTTGGTGCTCCGTCACCCGATTGAGATATTATTTTTAATTTATCGTATGCCTTTGCTTTTATTTTATCACTTGTTTTTAATCCTGATATACGTATTTCATAAGGTACTTGTTCAGGTAAATTAGTATTATTTTTTGGCGAATTAGATAATGAATTAAATTCAATCTTTTTTTGTAAGCACCAATCTAAAAAGTTAGCGGGTATTGGTATTTTACCATACAAATAATTCGCTTGTAATCTTAATCCTAATTCTAATAAATAACTAGTAAGTTCTACTCTCAACTGTTCTGTCATAAACTGATATTCGTTTAATAATAAAGACATGTCAGCTTTTTTATAGAAATCTATTTTTTCTTTCATTTGTTTTATTTTTGCACTTATTTGTCTTGGTTCAAATACTAAATAATCCCTATAACTAAAGGTATTTAAATATGGTGTAGCGTCTTCTTTATTTATAGAGTATTTATCCATTAAGTCTTTTATTATTTCTGTTTTATCTAATTGCTGTCTATAAAATCTCATTATATCAGGGTCAATTAAACCAAATATGCGAAGTGTATATTCAAGTTTATTTATTTCTAAACAAACCCCATATAATTTACCCGTTAATTCTGGTAAAGCAGGTCTAACTTGACATATTTTTAAATCAACTTCTTTATTTTTACGTTTATTTAATTGACAATTAATTGGTGTAATATTATTTATAGATTGAATGTTATTATTTAAAATATTTTCTGGAAAATCTATATTCAAGTGCATTAATGTTTCTTTTATATTACAAAATCCGTTATCAAATACTAATTTATTCCAAATGGTTTGAATGTATAAAAATCCTATAGAATGAACTCTTAAAGGTAATTTATTAAAATGTAACAAATGTTTTTGTATTTTTTGCAATTTATCTAATTTTCTATACTTTAAACTTAATTCTAAAGTAGTATTATTTACATGAGAACTCATTCTTGAAATAAGTAATAAATATTTTTTTTTTTGTAAAAAACTATTTACATATTTTTTCATTAAAATTTCAAGTACCCCCATTATTTACTATATTTTAGTTTTTTAAAATAAATATTCAAACGTGAAATAAAAATATAAAAATATAAATATGTTTATTATTTATATTAATGCCAGAACAACAAATAATTAATTGCAATACGTCTTATTTAATATATAGTTGTGTATACATTTGTATATATATTATATTTATTTGTGTATATTATAAATGTAGTAGTTGCTTGATAGTAGTACATTTTGTATTTGGTTTACCATTATTATTTTATGTTTCTAATAATTGTTGCTTATCATCTGATGAATTACCACGTGAATTGCAAAATGAAATTCCTCCATTATACATTATAAATGAAATATCATCCGCAACAATATCTCCAGAAATAATAAATGATATTGAAAATATACCTGATATAGATGTACCACCTAGTCCAAATAATGTTGAACCAAAATTAACAATTAGTGTAAATAATTTAAATCAATATTATAGTGATGACGAAGAAAGTGTTTATAGTCCAATGAACTCGCCAAATAAAAAAACGGAATGTGCCATATGTTTAAGTAATTCTCCTAAAAATATGAAAATGTTAAGATGTAAACATTGTTTTCATAAAAAATGCATTGGAGAATGGATGAAAAAAGAAGCGTTATGTCCTCTTTGTAGAGATGCACTATAAATTATATTTTTAATATGAAATTTTTATACGTTTTTTTTCCCAAGTTTTCTAATTCATTTACAATAAAAGAATTTATATTTTTTTTTTCTTTTATAAATAAATCTATGGATATTAAACAATGTGTTTTAAATATTTTTTGCACTAAATAATTTATTTGACGGTAATCAGGGAAATTATAATTAAGAAACCATTTACGTAATATTTTATTTCGAACCATTAATTCAAATAAATGTATATAATAATTGTATACATATTGTGAAAATATTTCTGGAGTATTTGAAAATGCACTTGATTTATAAATATCAAAGTGTGATATATTTTTTAGTAATAAATTAAAACATAAACGATAAATATAATGACGATATTGATAGATATATTTATTAGTTTGTATTAATGAAAGAAGACCTTTAATATCAATTGAAATAAAAACATATTTTTTCCAAAAATGAGTATCAATTTCTTCAAATAACATGATAGATGATATTAAAAATATAAATATATATTTAAATTATTATTGTTATATGTTAATAGATATGCTGTTTCCTTTTTGAACCAGAATATTTTCTAAAGGAATATTTCGATTTTTTGCCAATTGTTCTGCAACCAACATTGTTAGAAATTTATTTGTAAAACCTAATGCACGCGTATGACTCCCTTTACATCCATGAGGATGTATGTGCAAATATTTTTGTCCTTTTTGTGAAACCGTTTGGTTAGAAATTCTTTCACGAATATTTGAGTAGTCGGCATCTATTTGAATAAGGTGTTCATGTTTGAAGTCTGCCATGTTATACCTACATATACAAATCACTTTTTGTTGGATAATTTCTTGAATAGATTTATACTTTCCTTCACTATGTTCTACTACAAATAAAAGTCCTTTCTGACACTTAACATAATATTTACAATCTTGTAGAGTTTTACTATTTGCAATATTATGAAACGTTTCGTAGTTATCTGTAGTGCCGCAATTTGTAATTGTTAGTCGTTCTTTTGCATTATAATTTCCATTTTTTAATTTTTTAAAATGTGTAACTTTTAAATCAAGACAAAGTTTTAGCAAATCTGGATTTGAGTCACAATTGGGCTTCTGCCCAAATAACAAATATTCTAGAAGTTTACCTAATGAGCCCTTATCTTTTAATTTGAGTGTTTCTATAAATGGATCGTTTATATCTGGAAGCTCTTCGCATATTTCCTTCGCCCGGCGAATCATATCAAATACAGTAGTATTGCTAGCATTTAAGTATTGAATATATAAATCCAATGTATCGCTAGAGTTTTTTATATCATGCAATTTTAAATGTGGGAGTGGTTTTGATAGCGCCATTAGATTAAAAAAAATATATTTTAATTTATAATTTCAATTTTATAGTAATTCAAGTTCTATTTTATTTGTTAAATAAAGAGCGTATAATATTTTAATTGAATAAGTATTTGGTTTCTTATAATGAAATATATTATCCAATTCTGGAATAGACAAATATCGTTCTTCAATATTAGATTGAATATATTCTGAAATAAGTGATAATGTTTCGTAAGGAGAATAGTGATTACTACTATTTTCTATTCCGCAATTTTTTTCTTGGAAATGTTTTGAATTATATACACGTGGTTTTATGTTATTTTTATACCAATCATTTGTATGATTCCATTCTTTATCTAATTGAAGAAATGGAGTAATTTTTTCATTTGTAAATGATGTTACCATTGCAGTTTTTCCAGCGCCTTTATGTAATGATGATTTCCAAATAAAATCATTATTTTGAAAATCAGAAGATAGATTATCTAATTCAACCCTCAATTGTTTAATTTTTAAAGAAGGTACATGAATATGAAATTTGCTATTTATTTTTTTAGGTTTTACAACATGATTTGCAAATAAACCATTGGGCAAATCATTCAAGTTATTTTGAAGTACTGGAAGTTCTCTGGGTAATGATGACAATGTAATATTTAGCTTATTTTTTATTGCATTACCCAATGCTAATGACAAATGTACGCATACCGCATTACCTATTTGCTTATGTTTTGTTGTGCTGGATTTACCAGTAAATTGATATGTTATTGGAAATCCCATTAAACTTGATAATTCTCGTATTGTGGGCGCACGATATTTATTTGTTGTCCCTTCTTTTGCAAAGATTAATGATTCACGAGAGCAATATGATTCTGTAGCCATAATCGTTCTACACAATCGATTGGTTCTCTCAGGAAAATCCATTTTACCCATATATCCATGGTCTGTTTTCAATCGCTTTGCTTTAGCGACCCAATCATCCGGTATTTCATTATCATATAAATGGTCACTTAAATTAGACCGTTCTATTTGAATATTATAAAATGGATCTTTTACAGTTTCAGGACTAGATGATAACGGAGCGCCCAGAGCATTCATAATTTCTTGCGTTAATATGAAATTTGTATCATTATGTGTTATCTCTGGAAGTATGTAATCGCCTGCAATTGCTCTTTTCCTACCTTGAGGACTTCCATAATTTGAAGCAACCAATTCTTGTTTTTCTGGAATAATTAAATCTGGTAAATTAGGATTTAATCCCAATTCTTCTGCACTATATTTATTTTTTACATAATTTAAACTATTTGGAACATTTTCCATAATCCAATATTTTAATATTGACCCAGGTTTTGTTTTTTTATGTAAAATAATTTTTAAATATTGGTTAATTAATTGAATTCCTAATGTTTTATCAGCTTTTCCAGATTTATTAGAATTTGAAAAAGAAACACAAGGCGGAGAGCCAATAATAATATCCGTATCTGGTATGATTTCATCTATTTTTTCAGGAGTATCCAAATCCAATATATTCATACAAACACTTTTACAAAATGGATGATTTAAATCATGTGTTTCAATGGCGGGTTTCCAATTATCTAAACCAAATATTACTTTAAACCCTGCTTGATGAAAGCCTTCGGAAAATCCTCCTGCACCACAAAAGAAATCTGCTACTGTAAGTGGTTCATTCATTTATATATGAACAAATATATATTATTTAAATCAATTTTATTTTATAATGGAAATATATGGAATTATGTACATATTATTATTATGTTAATCCGTGTTATGAATTTGTTTTAACACATAACAAAGAAAAACTACAAAAGCCAATTGATTTACAATTTTTTATTGAAATATTAAAATTAAAATATGACATTTATTTGCAAGTATTTCCTACAAAAAATAATAAAATCATAAAAGCAAATATTGAAATAGACAAAAAAGACTTATATTATAATATAGAATTTAAACTGAGAAATTATATTAAAAAACATTATATATGAATGATGATGTCATATTTCATATACAAGAATATATAAGTGATTTTGATTTTTTATATAACATTTCATTAATAAATACTGGTTTTTGTCTTAAAAAAAGACGAAAAAATATACAAGATATAAATAATTCGATGCACTTATTAAAAACATTTATAAATACTGATATACAGTATATAAATGATTTTTTATCTATCAACTCTTTTAGTGAAACTATTCAATGGTATTCTAATGTTTTATTGAATACTATTCCAATAGAAAAATATGAATACAATCAATTAAGAATATATAATTATACTGTAAATAAATTTGCATCATCTTATAGATATAATAGTCAAATATTTATAAGATATTATCCAGTAAAATTACATAATATATATCGTTGTTTACCATTAACTTATTATAAAATTAAAAAAAGTTTAACATTAAAGGCTCTTATTTATTAAATTTATCTCTATTTATATAATATAATGAAAATCAAAAATATACAAAACACTCTAGTTATAAGCATTATTCTTAAGATAAATGTTTCGTTAATTTTTTAATTAAACAGAGTCTACAAATATCTTTGCCATCGTGTTTCCCAGGACCACTTACATGATAAATATACTTTTTTCTTAAATCAATTGTATTACTACAATAGTCGCATATATTATATTTTGGTTTCGGTTTTAAAAACATATATTTGTATTATATTTTAAATAATACAAATATAATAAACATGATTACCAGTAACAAGATTTTTCTATTTTATCGTAATCGTTTGGTCTTTCATTTTTTTTAGGACGAGACCAATATTTATTCAAATATATTTTTAATATATCAGGTGTTTCTCTAATCCATCTTTCTCCATATATACCAAAGTACATTTGTAATACTCCTCCTACATAAATTGCTGATTTATTTAAATCATATATATAAGAACATACTAGGTTTCCATATCCACCACATGAACACAGTGCAATGTCAAAATCATTTTCAATTTCTTTTATTTTTTTACAAAAATAATCAAGCTCTTTTGAAAAATCTTGAGAAGGATTAGATCCATTTGTTTGCGGTGGTTTTAAAAATACAAAGGTACATTCAGGAAATAAATCTATATTGTAAATTTTTTCCCGGTCATTTATTTTTTCTTTTATACTTTCAATAAAAGAACTAACGATTAATATTCTTAATCCTCGTAATTTTAGTGTCCAAGGTTCTATATGTATATGATTAAATATACTTAATGTTTCACTATCCACTCTTTTTTTTTTAAAATTATTATACATAAACGGAAAAGAATTTTTGGAATATTTTGCAACATTTGAAAATACAGACCAATCAAAATATACATCACATTTTTCAAATGCATTTAAATATAATTGTGAGTAATTTATAATGCTATTTAATGACGATAAATAAATACCAGCATTATTTTTCATTATCTTTATTTTTGATAATAAAACGTTTTTATCAGTAATTTCTTTTTTTATAAATAAAACAGATTCATGTGCTAAATTATTTTCTATACCAGCTAATCTTGGTATTATAAAATTCTCTTTAGCTTGTATTTTTTTTTCAATATAACTACTAAGTTCTTGATTTTCTGTTTTAAAATTATAATTATGTGAAAATATAAAATTTTGAGAACTTTTAATAATAGGATAAATACCTCGATATGGTCCAGGTAATGAATTGCTTTGTACGTAATTTCTTATATTTGACATATGATAATGATAACATTTTATCAATTCTGGTTCGTTATAACACTGATATCCTAATATATTCCATAAATACACGAGCTTATTATCGCAACCAGGTTTTCCCATAGAAAATTCAAATATTTTTCGATTACATTTTGGAATATTATATTTACTATGAAATATCCATGTATCCTGACTATCTGCTCTTCCATATTTCTGAGTATTATTTGTAAATAATTTACATTCTGATAATAATTTTGTTTCATCATATTCATGCCTCAATTGACAATAAACTTTTTTTTCATTTTCAAGATTACATTGTTTAATATACATTAAACTTTTATCAAAAAATATATCTGAATTAGTAATGATAATATATCCATTTAATGATAGTTTTTCTATATAATCAAAACATATACTATATAATAAACGTTTTTCAATATTTATTTGTTTAATTTTATTAGATTGTATACCCAATTCCTCATCACTGTAAATACGTTCATTTAATAAGTAAATTTTATCAATCATATTGTTATAAACTATTAATTTTAAAGAATTTAATAATTCTCTTTTTCTATTAGAATTTGTTGGTAAATAAAATTGAGTTATAATATAAATAGGTTCATTACATATTGTATCCTTTAGTTTTGTTTCACTTGATTTATAAATATCCATAATATATATAATAATTTTTATTTATATTATGATTTATTTACATTAAAAATCGTTTTTGATTACTATCGTTTTTTGGTTTAAATTGTTTTGTTGTAAGCCGACTACCGTTTCTAATATCGTGGTCAGCATAAAATTCGCTATTACAATCAATTGGAACTTGAAAAGAATAAATTTGTACCATTTCATTTTCTATGTAAAAATTTAAATTACTTATACTATTAATACCATCACTCCCGGTATCTTGTTTTACACGTGGAATATTATTTACAGATAAGTTACGGACAACGCCATCAAATAATTGTAATATATTATGGTCTCCGATTTTATAAAATGAGTTTCTATCTACATATAATCCGTGCTTAATACATCTATTATAAACACAATTGTCTTCGAACCCCCATGACCAAAAATTGGGAAATCCGTTTATTTTTTCAAAATCTCTACCAGTAATTGAAAAAATACCACCTAATGCAAAATCGAAACCATAAAAATGTTTCACTATACCATTTATCGTTTTATAATTCAATAGATTTTTTTTATATGGTACAGTATCTACATCGTTAAATACAAATATTATATCTTTATAATGTTTATAAATTTGTTTTGCTACTAAAAGACCTATATTTTTCAAAGCCCCACGATTAAACGGTCTATGGTCTAATTGATGAATAAACCATAACTTATACTCGTGTTCTGGAATATCTTCTAAAATATATTTCATATGTCTCATAAAAAAACTTTTATGTTGCAATCTATCTCTATATGGGATTATAAATATATATTTAATCATTAATATTAACAATCATATTTTTCCAGTATTTTTTTCGGCACTAATATATCTTTCATTGAATCTAACTTTTTATAACATTTATTAATGGTTACTTCACTTATGCGACTAATTACATTTATATCTTTTTTATTTATGCTTAAATGACATATTTGACATACGAAATATACTATACCCGCTGATATAGAATGAGGAGTATTTTCTGGAATTAAGTTTCTTTTTTCTACAATAGTAGCAATAAATAAACAAAATTTAGTTAATTCTTCATTTATGTTTAATTTACTACAATATCTATCAATAAATGATGACGGAGTTGTTTTACTTAATACTGTTTTATCTGTATTTATAAAATCACGTTCTAAATCATTTACAATAGATAAAGCATTTTTACAACCTTTCGTTGCACTTGTATTGTCTAGTGAGAATATTTGTGCAATCTCTTTTGCAGTTCGAGGATGTTTATTTATACTACATGCAATATATATTGATGCAGCTAGTATTCCATCTCTATTTAATCCTCTAAATGTTTTAGCTTTAGAAATTGTAGTATAATAACGTAGAGCGTCATCAATTATAATTTTTGGTATACCCGATTTAGATGCCATAGCAGTTATAAATTGAAAATCACCCCATCTTGCATGTTCTTGATAAGGCATAGATTGCCATTCTGTATATCTTTTTATTTTTCTCATTTCATAACTTGAACTTGGTCTGCACATAATTTTACAACCATAAGATGATTCTTTTAATAATGGGTTAATTGGTAATCCACATCGTGTAGGATCAGATGTTTTATTATCATCTGCTCCATAATATCTCCATTCAGCCGCTGAATCTAAAATATCTTTATAAATAATACCACATGATTTATTTGTACAAGCCAAGAATCCTTCCTCTGTAATACATAATACATAACTGCATATATCACAATTTTCTCTTTCTCCTATGTTACGATATATACACTCCATTTTATCTTGTTTATCTTGTTCATTTTCTAAGTCAAATTGTTTCCATATTTGTGCTTTATTTTTGGGTCGTCTCTTTTTTTTCGTTTCATTCATTTTATTAATACTTGTATTATTTTAAATCTTTTATTCAATTTTATTTTATATTAATATATATAATGGGTAATGTATTTTCGATTATAAGAAATAAATATAATTCTTTAACCAGTGGTAATTCTTCATCTAAAGATATTGCCGAAGAAGTAGACAAAATAGCTACACAATATATATTAACGCAAGATGCAATAGAATTATTAAAATTAAAAGACACAAAATATTATGATAATTTAGTTATTTTAACTAGAGATGTGTTATTAAAACATTTAAATTCAAAAGAATTAAGTTACTTATATGAATACAAAAAAAATGGAGAAAAATTTGAAGAAATGAAAAAAACAAATGTAATAGCATTAAATAAAAATAATTTAGATGAATATGATGTTAAAAATAAAACTCAAAAAAAAAGAATGGCTTATGCTATAGCAAAGTATTATGTAAAAATAGCTCATGTATATGCCGCAATTGCCAGTACAATTGATCCAGAATATAAATATACTGAAACAGATGGTTCAGAAAAATCATTTCATTTACATGATTTCGATAATTTAGCAAATATTCCTGTAGATGCATTATCTTCATTAAAAGTACAATCATTAAATAATCCAATGGCATTATGTAAAAAAAGATTAGACACGTTAATGAATAAATTTGATTTAAATTCAAAAAGTGATATAATAATTAATCCAGGAGAAAAATTTTGCAATATGAATTACGATACTGAATTAAATGATAGTAAAGTATTGTCGAAAGAACCAGGTATTGAAACATTAGATAAATTATATAATGATGTATACAATACTGAAACTGGTGCATGGGATAAAAGAAGTCCTAAAATGGAACAAGAATTTAATAAAGATTTAAAATTATTTCATGAAACATTTACAGCAAAATCTCAAATGCCTGAAGATATTAAATCATTTTCAGATATTAAACTTATTGACTTCCATACATTACCAGGATGCAAAGATGAAAATTCAGAATATAGAAAAGATTACACCGGACATGTAAATGACCCATTATTTTATAAATATGCAAATACAATAAAAAAGATGATACGAGAATCGGAGCAAGGTAAAAATAAATTATTAAAAATTTTAAAAAAATTATTTATTACAAAAGAAATAGAAATAGAAGAATATGACGAAGATTCTGATATTGAAAATGAAGAAGAATTAAATAATGAAGAACAAAATGAAGAACAAAATGAAGAAGAAACAATGAATGCCCCTATTATGGAGGATGCAAATTCTGACATGTCTTCTGAAAATGAAGATGAATCAGATGCTGAAAAAACTGAATCAATACCAGAAAATAA
>CENJ01009626.1_pt1 | contig 45385 bp, 43 predicted proteins | sample 356161 | NCBI WGS metagenome assembly CENJ01 (sample SAMEA2619531, study PRJEB7988) | marine metagenome | biome: marine biome (ENVO:00000447); feature: surface water layer (ENVO:00002042); material: "saline water (ENVO:00002010), including plankton (ENVO:xxxxxxxx)" | depth 5 m
CCTGAAGAAGTTTGTGCTGATGAAGACCAATCTAATGGCGCTCCCATCTCCTCAGACATTGTTTGCGTTATTTCATCCCATCTATCTTTATAAATCTTAAGTAAATTGTCTAATAAACTAATTTTTTCTTCTTTGTTTACCTGACTCCATGTAATGAATGCTCTCTTGGCTGAACTTACTGCCAGATCTACATCTTTTTTGGAGCCTAAAGAAATAAAGGAGTAGGGTTTTTCATTAGAAGGATTAATAACTTCAAAATCATTCTTAATTATCGGATCAACCCAAGTACCATTTATATAAAATTTTCGTTTATCAATCATGATTAAAAAGATATTAAAATCTATTATTCATTTATTTTTTCTATATTAGAATAAAAAGAATATACGATAAGAGAAAAAATTGACACTAGAAAATATTAAACTTGACGTAGATTATGTAAGATCTCAATTTCCAGCTTTTAAAGATCCTCTTTCTAAAGATTGGTCTTTTTTTGAAAATGCTGGAGGGAGTTATGTCCCAAAAAATGTAATTGATAAATTAACCGAGTTTATGACAGCTACTAAAGTGCAACCATATGCTGAATATCCGATGTCTAAAATAGCTGGTGAAAATATGGATAAGGCGACAGAATTATTTGCAAAAATGATAAATGCAAAAAATAATGAGATTTTAATTGGTGGATCTACTTCTATAAATTTGTATGTATTATCAAATGCCTTAAAAAAAAATTTAGCTCCTGGTGATGAGGTAATAGTAACAAATCAAGATCATGAAGCAAATATTAGTCCATGGATAAGACTAAAAGAAAACGGAGCTAAGATAATTGAGTGGAAATTTAATCTTAATGACCATGAATTAAAAATTAATGATTTAGAAAAATTAATAACTTCTAAAACAAAAATATTAGCTGTTACACATTGTTCAAATATTGTCGGGTCAGTAAATAATCTTAGAAAAATTACTGATTTAGCACATCAAAATAATATTATTGTAATAGGTGATGGCGTCTCATATGCACCACATGGCTTTCCAGATGTAAAAGATTTAGGAGTAGATTTTTATACTTTTAGTTTATACAAAACATATGGACCTCATTTAGCTTTATTATACGGAAGAGAAGAAATTTTAAAAAATTTACCAAATCAAAATCATGAATTTTTAGAAGGAAAATACCCGTATACTATAAATCCTGGTGGACCAAATCATGAAGAACTAGTTTCTTTAATTGGAATTTATGAATATTTTGAAAATTTATATAATTATCATTTTAAAAACAAAAATTTAAATACTCTTGATAAAATAAAGAAAATTAATAATTTGATTGCAATTCATGAGGAAAATATTGCTAATCCAATTTTAAATTATTTATATAAAAGAAAAGATTTAAATTTAATTGGAAAAAATAAAATTTATAATAAAAATAGAGCGCCAACAATATCTTTCTACTCTAATAATAAATCTTCCAAAGAAATATCAGAAATTTTAAATAAATCTAAAATTGCTACAAGAAATGATAATTTCTACGCTTGGAGATGTTTAAAATATTTAGGCATTGATACTAATGATGGAGTCGTAAGATTGAGTATGACGCATTATAATAATTATAATGATACTGAAAATGTTCTTGAGGCTCTTGAAAATATCTAATTTATTTTGTAATAATCTTTATACCACTCTATAAATTTTGAAATTCCGGTATTAATATTTGTTTTAGGTTTATAGCCAGTATATTTTTTAAGTTTATTAATACTTGAGTGTGTTTTAATAATATCTCCGATTTGAAGAGGTAAACTTTTGATTTTAGGTGTTATTTTTAAATTTTTCTCAATATTTTTTAAATAATCTAAAAGTTTTTTTGGATTACCATTTCCAATATTAAATATTTCATAAGGTATAGATTTTTTAGATTGTTTTTTAATTAATGAATAAATGCCTTCTACTATATCATCAACATATGTGAAATCTCTTAAGTGATTACCATGGTTATATAACTCAATTGATTTATTATTGATTATATTTTTTGTAAACTTAAATAAAGCCATATCTGGCCTACCAAAAGGTCCATAAACTGTAAAAAATCTAACTCCAGTACAAGGTAATTTATAAATATAAGAGTATGAATGAGCCATAACTTCATTTGATTTTTTTGTAGCTGCATAAAATGAAAGAGGAAAGTCTGTAGAATTTTCTTCACTTAAAGGGAATTTTTTTGAGTCTCCATATACTGAGCTAGTAGATGCATAAATCAAATGTTTAATTTTATTGTGCCTTGAAATCTCCAATACATTAAAAAAACCTTCTAAATTACTTTTAAAATATGCTCTTGGTTGATCAATAGAATATCTAACTCCAGCTTGTGCTGCAAGATGGATAATAATTTTAATGTTATGTTTTTTTACTATATTATTAAATTTTTTATATTCAGATAAATCAATTTTATAAAATATAAATTTTTTATTTTGTTTTAGTTTTTTAATTCTATCTCTTTTAATACTAGTATCATAATAATTATTTAAATTATCTATACCAATTACACTTGCTTTTGTTTTTAAAATTTTTATTGAAAGATGATAGCCTATAAAGCCAGCTGATCCGGTAATTAAAATATTCATTTATTAGTTTGTTGGCATTTTAAATTCAGCGCCTTTTTGAATACTTTTAGGCCATCTTGAAGTTATAGTTTTTAATTTTGTATAAAATCTCAAACCCTCATTACCGTGCATAGCATGATCACCGAATAAAGATTGTTTCCAACCACCAAAACTGTGGAAAGCCATCGGAACGGGAATAGGAACGTTAACACCGACCATTCCAATTTTACAATTAGTTGTAAAATGTCTAGATACTTCTCCATCTGAGGTATAAATACTTGTTCCATTTCCAAAGGCATGCTCATTTACTAAATTAAGAGCTTCATCATAGTTCTTGGCTCTAACTACACACAAAACAGGACCAAATATTTCTTCATTATATATACTCATTTTATTATTAACATTATCAAATAAAGTAGGGCCAATAAAATATCCATTTTCATATCCTTGAATTTTTAAATTTCTACCATCTAAAACTAGTTTTGCACCTTCATTAACTCCATTTGAAATATATTTTTCTATCTTACTCTTATGATCTTTTGAAATAACTGGGCCCATTTGTGATGTTGGATCATTCCAAGGGGCTACTTTAAGAGTTTCTGCTTTGTTATTTATATTTTCAACTAATTTATCTGCAATATTTCCTACTGCGACTGCAACTGAAACTGCCATACATCTTTCACCTGCTGATCCATAAGCAGCACCCATTATACCATCAACTGCCTGTTCTAAATTTGCATCTGGCATTACAATCAAATGATTTTTTGCCCCACCAAGTGCTTGGACTCTTTTTCCTTTTTGAGCTGATCTCTCATATATATATTTTGCTACAGGTGTAGAACCCACAAAACTAATTGATTTTATTCTTTCATCATCAATTAACATGTCGACTGAACTTTTATCTCCATTTAAAACATTGAATACACCTTCAGGTAAACCGGCTTCTGAAAATAATTCAGCAAGTTTTAAACTACATGATGGATCTTTTTCTGAAGGTTTCAAAATAAAAGAATTTCCACAAGCAATTGAAATTGGATACATCCACATAGGTACCATAGCGGGAAAATTAAAAGGTGTTATTCCAGCGGTTACGCCTAATGGCTGCCTTATTGACCATGAATCAATATCAGTTCCTACATTTTGAGAGAATTCCCCTTTTAATAAATGGGGAATACCACAAGCAAACTCAATCACTTCCAAACCTCTTATTACAGATCCTTTAGCGTCATCTAGTGTTTTTCCGTGTTCTATTGATACTAACTTTGCTATATTTTCTATATCTTTTTCTATTATTTCTTTATACTTAGAAATTATTCTAGATCTTTTTAATGGAGTTACTTGAGACCACTGATTAAATGCCTTAACAGAGCTATTAACAATGTTATTAAAATCATTTTTATTTGAAAGTGTTACCTCGCCAATTATTTCCCCTTTTGATGGATCCTCAACTTTAAGATAATTACCAGACGTTCCTATAACTATCTTACCATCATAGAAATTATCAATTTTTTTCATTATTTTTTTTTATAAATTAAAATTAAATTTCTTATATATATAAAAATTCCAAATGTTTGACCAACAATTATTACAGGATCCTTCCGAAATATTGCATAAGTTAAAAGTCCAATTCCGCCAAAAATACTTAAGTACCAGAAAATTATTGGTATTGTACTTTCCCCTTTTTTTTCTGAATATATCCATTGAACTATAAATCGAGAAGCAAATATACCTTGGCCAAAAAAACCTATGCAAAGAAAGAAAACTTCTAAATTTGATAAGTTATTGAAATAATTAATCATTCTTATTAAAATTTGAAATTATTTTTTTCACTTTATAAGTATCTATAATACCATTTATCATTCTTTTATAAGTTCCATAATTCGAAAATCCATGCATTCTAGCTCTGTGACCTACTTTTGTATAATTTACCTTAAATCCATTACATTCAAACAATGAAGGAATAAATCTATGAATACCATTAAAATATTTAAATTTTAAAAAAATTGATTTTTTAAATATTTTTAATGAACAACCGGTATCTTGGCATGAGTCTTTTAAAATAAACATTCTATATCTATTAGCAATTTTTGAAGATATTCTTTTTATCAAAGAATCATTCCTATTTTTTCTAATTCCAGAGACCAAATCATATTTATGATCTTTAAATAATTTTATTAACTTAAATAAATCTTCAGGGATATTTTGTCCATCAGAGTCTATAGTGGCAATTATATCATAATTTGAGATTAAAATACCATTATAAATACTATAGCTTTGACCCCTATTTATATCATTAGTCTTAACAACTACTTTATTATATTTATTAATTAAGTTTTTTATAATTGTTACACTTCCGTCAATGCTACAATCATCTACAAAAATAATTTCTTCAACATTTTCGTAAACTCCTGATGTTAGAATTTCATCAAAAAAAATATTTAAATTTAATTCTTCATTAAATACAGGAATTATAAGTGAAATATTCATAATTTATGATACATATATGAATCTATGCCTAATTTGTATAGTGTAATTTATTTAATCACAACTTTAGGTATTGTATTATTAATAATTTTTAAATTAAAAACTGTAAGCAATTTTTTAAACTTAAAAGATAAACCTAAAAATACCATTAAACAAACAGATAACAAAACACCTCTTTTAGGGGGATTATTAGTACTTATAATTTTATCTAATTATTACGCAATTTATTATCAAGATGATATCTTTTTTAAATTAAAATATGTTTCTTTATTAATTATATATTTTTTTATTGGTTTAATTGATGATTATATTGATTTAAGTGCAATTCATAAGTTAATTATATGTTCATTTTTTACTTATATATTTTTAATTTTTAATGAAGAAATTATTATCAATAAATTTTATTCTAGTATACTTGAAAAAGAATTTGATCTGGGAAGAATAAATATAATTTTTACAATAATTTGTTTTTTAATTCTTTTTAACATCTTAAATTTGTTAGACGGTATTAATGGATCTTTATTATCTTTTTCAATTTCGGTAATTTTAGTTTTTTTACAAATCACATTGGAACCTTTTATACTAATTTTTGCAGCAGCTACTCTAATAGTTTTAACACTTAATTTAAGAAATAAATTGTTCTTGGGCAATTCTGGAGCCTCACTAATTTCTGCAATATTTGCAATTTTGTTGATAATTTTATACAATAACTATGGTCAATCAATATATAGTGAAAAAATATTAATTTTATTCTTTTTACCCTTAATTGATGCCATAAGATTATTTATTCAGAGAATTTTTAATAATAGAAGTCCATTTCAAAGAGATTTAAATCATTTTCATCATTTAGTTCTATCTAATTTTTCAAAAAAAATTTGGGTAATTACTTTGATACTAGCAAATGTATTTTTTTATAATTTATCTCATTATATAAATGATTTGTATGTGTTATTAATACAAATATTTCTTTATTATACATTAATTAAAATAAATTTTTCAAAATTAGTTTTATGACTTTTTTTTTTGATAAATATTTTAATTTAAATAATTATTTTAAAATTATTTCATATTTGTTTATCTTTCTTCCTATTACTTTACTTATTGGTCCATTTATTCCGGATTTAATTGTATCAATTTTTGCTTTAAATTTAATTATTTTTATAAGAAAAAAAGAAATTTTAGAAATATTCAAATTATTTTATATAAGACTTATAATTATATTTTGTATCATAAATGTTATTTTTTCATTATTGAGTGAATACCCCTTGCTATCGCTAGAGTCTTCTTTGTTTTATTTTAGATTTCTATTTTTTGCAATTTTTAGTTATTATTTAATCTCCTTAAATTCAAAACTCATTTATCATTTCTTTATAGTTTTTTTTATTGCAATTCTGATTGTTATTCTTGCTGGTTACATAGAAATAATACTTACAAGTTTTGGAATTTATTTTGATAACAATGTTGAACAAATTAGTGGTATATTTGGTGATGAACAAATTATGGGAAGTTTTATATCAAGAAATTTACCATTATTTTTTTATTTTATTTTTATTTTTAAAAAAAATAATATTTATTTTATATTTGCATTATCAATTTTAATATTATCTGAAGTAATGGTTTATCTTACTGGTGAGAGAACTGCTTTCTTTTTATTGATATTACAAACGTTAATGATAATTTTAATCATTAAAAATTATAGATTAATAAGACTTAGTACATTTTTAATTAGCGTTTTTATAATAATTTTTATATCCATTTTAATGCCAGATACTAAAAATAGAATGATAGATAAAACTATTAGACAAATAGGAATTGAAAATTTCGCTCAAGATGTCCTCAAAAATAAAACTAAAAGTATGTATGCATTTAGTATTGAGCATCAATACCACTATACCAGTGCTTTTAAGATGTTTCTTTCAAAACCGATAATTGGGCATGGACCAAAATCATTTAGAGAAAAATGCAAATTAGAAAAATATTTTCCTAAAGGTTGTTCCACTCATCCGCATAATAATTATATGCAGTTATTAGCAGAAACGGGAATAGTAGGAACTACATTTGTTTTATTCATATTTTTATTAATATGCTTTAGTTTATTTAAGAATTTTATTGTAAATAATTTTACCAAGAATTTTGGCAGTAACGATAAAAGATCAATATTGCTTATATCTTTTTTTCTCACTTTGTGGCCAATTATTCCCTCAGGTAACTTTTATAATAATTGGTTAAATATAATTTATTATTTGCCATTGATTTTTTATTTATTTGAAATAAGGAAAAAAACTTATTATGAGTAGAAAAATAAGTTATGGGCCAGATGATATAATAAGATTAATTTTCTTAAGTTATAAACCCATATTAGTCTTTTTAATTATATCAATCCCGCTTTTTTTTTACATATTTGATAAATTTACTAAAAATAAATTTTATTCTTATACAGAATTTTCTTTTACTAATAATGTTACAATTATAAATGATGAACACAATAGAATTGTAGATTTTGTTAATTCAACCTCATTAACAGATAGTTCAAAAATAAGTTTTCAGGATATTTTTTATTCAACTCTTTTTAATAATATTAAAAATGAACTTACTTTATTAGAAAATGAAGGAAGAGAATACAATTTAGAAAGTGTAGAAATAAGCTCTACAGATATTGGCGAGAATACTTTTGTTCAAAAAATGACTCAAGATAAAAAATTTTTATTATTTTCTTTTGTTATTCTTAGCAATGAAAATAAGAATAAAATTAGTGATATATTAGAGTCAATATTTAAAAAATCTATTTATGAAGTTTCATATAAATATTTAGAGCAGAAAGTAATTGGAAACTTGGATAAACTAATTAATGATTTAGAATTTAGTGTAAATAATTATAATAAATTAACTGATGAAATTAATACAAATAAAATCAAATTAATTGAAAATATAAGTGATGAATTAATGGCATATTTAGGAAAAAATATAGATTGCACAGATTATGAAAATGCTAAAAAAGAAAATATAAAGTTATATTGTTATTTTTTGCAAAAAATTATGATTTCAAAAAATATAACAAATCATGATGTTTTTAATAGTGAAGGGAATTTTAAAGATAGTTATAAAAAAATTATATCTTATGAATATAATATTTCTTTATTAAAAAAAGCTAAAGATAAATATAGCAAAATGTTAAATGATGATAATTTATTTTTTTTAGAAATTGAAAAAAAATCTTTAAAAAAACAAAATTTGGAAAACTATCTTAAATTTTTTATTATTTATTTAATTTTACTAATATTTTTTATAATAATTATTATTTTTCTTAACAGAAAAAAATTAAGACAATAATTGATAATATTTTTTAAAAATAATATTTTCATCGTATTTTAATTCAACTATTTCCCTCGAAAAGTTTCCCATTTTCTCTCTTTTTCTAATACTCAAACCAATAAATTTTTCTATAGCCTTACATAGGCTTTTAACGTCTTTCGGATAACATAGATAACCATTCTCTCCATCAATTACTAATTCATTACAACCTGGAACATTTGTTGTTATAATTGGCTTTTTCAAAGCACAAGACTCAAGTAAAACTTTTGATAATCCTTCCCTATAAGATGGCAAAATTATGCAACTTGATCTTAAAATAAAAGGTATTACATCTGATTTATAACCTAAATAGTTAATAACTTTGCTCTTATGCCATTTTAAAATTTGTTGTTTTGATATTGATGAAGGATTATTTTCATCAATAGGTCCAAGTAAACTAAATGTTATATGAGGAAATTTTTTTTTAATATATTTAGCAGCTTGATAATACTCATAAACACCTTTGTGAAATATTAATCTTGAGATCATTAAAAAGTTATTTTGTGAATTATAATTTATTTTGTCATATTTATTTATATTAAACTTATTGAAATCAATTCCAGAACCCCCTACTAAATATAAATTATTACTTTTAAATAAAATTTTTTTCTCAAAAAAAGTTAAATCAAAATTGTTATGAAATACGATATTACTATTTATGAGTGCAAATCGATATAGAAATTTTATAAATGATCTTATTATTAAATTGTCAAATAATAAACTGGATCCTAATCCAGTAACAGTAGCAATATGTTTGATTCTTTGAAATCTACAAACAATTCCTGAAAAAATATTTGGTTTAATTGTAAAAGATAGAATATATTGTGGTTTAATTTTTTTTAAAATAAAATAAAGTTTATAAAAAAATAGAAAATTATGAAAAATATTAAAATTTGATTTGTTTAAATTTAATTCAAAACATTTTATATTTAAATTTTCAAATTTACTTAAATATCTGTCCCCTTGACCAACTAATATTACTTCAAAATTTTTTTTTATAAAATAATTTATAAGATTAATTCTAAAATTATATAAATTCCAATAATTATTTGAATAAATTATTATTTTTTTTTTCATTAAAAATTTTTGAAATACCAGTTTTGAAAAACTAAAATATTCCATAAAATATAATGATTGTTTGTCTTTCCTTTTAAATGATCTTCAAATAAATTATTTATTATTTTATTATTAAATATTCCCTGATCTTCAATTAATTTACTATTTAGATAATTTATTGACCATTCTCTTAAGTCGTTTTTTAACCAACTACCTATTGGAACTCCAAAACCCTTTTTAGGTCTTTGATATAATTCAGAAGGTAAATATTTTTCTAATATCTTTTTTAAAATCCATTTTGATTCTTTGTTTTTAATTTTAAATCTGGAATCTAAGTTAATTGAAAATTCAACAATTTCTTTATCTAAAAAAGGTGCTCTAGTCTCTAAACTATGACTCATTGCAGCTCTATCAACTTTTACTAAAATATCATCTGCAAGGTAATTATTTATATCAAATTCCATCATTGAATTTAAAAAATCATCATCTTGAAAACTTAGATTTAAATCATGTGATATAACATCTATAAAATTATTTTTTTGTTTAAGAATTTTTTTTTCAAATCCTTGATGTGATAATAACTCTAAATACATTTCTAAAGCATTGTCTTTATTTAAAATTCGTAAAATTTTATAAAATTTGTCTACAGGATCAGAGTATTTTATATTCCCAAAAGAAATTAAATTAAACATTTTGTATAGTATTTCATAAAATTTTGGGTGGATATTTAAAAGTATTTTACTTAGAGAATTTCTAAATTTACTAGGTATTTTTGAAGATAAATTATGTATTAATTTTATATATTTGTATCTATTGTATCCTCCAAATAATTCATCGGCTCCATCACCTGAAAGAGCTACTTTTATATGTTTGCTAGCAAATTGAGATAATAATAACGTAGGCAATTGTGAAGAGTCAGCAAAAGGTTCGTCATAAACCTTATCTAATCTATCAATTATAGAAATAACCTCTTGAGGCTTAAACAGGTGATAATGATGTTTTGATCCAAGAAAATTAGCAATATTTTTTGCATATTTAGACTCATCATATTCTTGATTTTCAAAACCAATTGTAAAAGTATTTATTTTCTTATCAGAAATTTTACTCATTACTGATGAAATTAGTGACGAATCTATACCTCCAGATAAAAAAGAGCCTGTAGACACATCTGCATTCATCTGTAATCCGACAGAATTGATTATTTTATTTTCTAATAAATTAATTAAATCAGTATCAGTTGAATGCTTAAAATTATTTGTTTTATATTTTGTTGACCAGTATTTTTTTGAAGATTTTGAGATTGTTTTATTATTATTTATTTTAAATGTTGCTACTGTAGATTGTTCAAGTTTTAGAATATTTTTATATATTGATTGAGGAGACGGAATATAATTATATTTTAAATAAAGGTTTAGTGAATTATAATTTAACTCTTTCTTAATACTCGTATGTTTAAATAATGCCTTTAATTCAGAAGCAAAAATTAATTGATTATTATAAAAATAATAATATAGCGGTTTTTCACCTATCCTATCTCGACACAAATAAATATTTTTTTCAAAAGTATCATAAACAGCAAAAGCAAACATACCAGATAATAATTCTAAAGTTTTAAATATACCAAGTTCATTGATGCATTCTAAAAGTGTTTCAGTATCTGAGGTGCCTTTCCAGCTATTAAAAGATAATTTTCCCCTTATATTTAAGTGATTATAAATTTCTCCATTAAATACAATAACATACCTTTTAGATCTTGATATCATTGGCTGATTCCCTGTTACTGATAGATCAATAATTGATAATCTAGTATGACCTAAATAAATAAAATTATCATCACTAGACCAATAATTAGATGAGTCAGGCCCTCGATGTTTAAGGGTAGTATTCATATTTTCAATTGTTGATTTTTTATCAATTGAATTTTCAAAATAAATAAAGCCTGATATACCGCACATAGGTTAAATTTTTATATCCTCATAGATAGTTTGATAATCTAATGTTATATTTTTTATATTAAATTTATCTTTGACTATTTGTCTTGATTTATTACCAATCACAAATCTATCTCTATTAGATTTAATGATACATTTTTTTAATGTATTTGCTATTAATTCAATATTACCCACTTCAACTATATTTTTAATATCGTGACTTAGCAGCATTTTATTTGAACCAACATCAGTAGCAACTACACACAAAGAACTTAGCATATATTCAAGGATAGAATTTGAAAAGCCCTCTTGATGAGATAGAAGAACACCAATATCACTTTCAAGCAAATATGGATAAACATCTATTGTGTTATCTATAATAGTTACATATTTATTTAATTTATATTTACTTAATAGAGAAATTATAGATTTTTTGTACCCTCTGTCATTTCCAATTAAAGTTAAATGACATTTTTCTATAAATATATCTCTAATAATGTTTAACGACTCTATTAAGTCTTTATGACCTTTATATTCATAAAAGTTAGCTACACATATTATCTTAATTTTGTCCTGATGAATTTTTTGTTTTTTGAAAATAATTCTTTTTTTTTTAACTTGTTCAACCAATTCTAAATCAATACCATTATAAACTAAGTTTATTTTATTAATTGATACTCCTTCATCCAAAAGATCAGCTATTATTTCACGAGAATTGCACAAAAATTTATTAGTTTTTTTATGAGCTAGGCGTTCAAAAATAGAAACAAATATATTTTTTTTTTGATAAAAATTTCTTGATCTACGACTAAGTATTAAATAACTAATTTTACAAAAAAAACTCATAAGAAAAATTAATAAGTACGATTTAGGCAAAAAACAATGCACAATTGAATTTTTATTTTTTTTTAAATATTTATATAAATAATAATATTTTTTAATAAAATTATTGTTATGATTTATGACATTAATTGGCAAATTAAAATATTTATACTTAAGTGAACCATTAATGTTTAAAGCAAAAAGAGATATATTTAATTTTTTTTTATTAAAATTTGTTAACAAATTTAAAAGTTGGTTTTCAGAGCCACCAATTTCAAAACTATTTATTACAAATAAAATATTTTTTTTGGGGAAATTCATATTTCATTATAATTACTAACTAATTTATATAATATTTCAATATTTAGAAAAAATTGTTGTGTAGGGAATCCAGTAAATACTGTGTAAGCTAAAATTTACCCAGATATACAACAAAAAAATAGAATAAAGTTGTATTAAAAAAATATAAATATTTTTCAAAAATTGCTTTTTAAATAAATTAGAGAATTCACAATATATAAAGATTTGTAAAATTATTAAATAAAAGGATATTCTGTCTATACCGGTAGCATTTGGTAAAATAAAAGAAATAAATAAAATTAAAAATTGAACAATAGATAAATTAAAAAAAATTAATTTATTTTTATCTTTCATATCAAAATGATTGTAAAAAGATAATAATAAAAATGTCGGAATTATATTTAATATAATTCTTAAGTTAGCGCCATTTGAAGTAACAACTTCATATAAAATATAATTTTTTATGTATGAATAAAAATTTATTAAATTTAATATATATATAAATTTTGAATAACTATATAAAAAATATATTAGTGTCATAAAAATAAATAAAATTATAAAAAAATATTTTTTTCTTGAAAAAATAAGAATTAAAAAAACTAATGCAGATAAATGAAATAAAGATGCAATAACTATAAAGAAAACATATTTTTTATTTTGTTGTTTTAACAAAGAATCAAATGCTATTAAAAAAAAACCTATAGCAACAGATTGTTTAGTAAAACCCATACCTACAATAACAATTAAGGTTGGAAAAGCTAATATTAACGCTATGTATCTATAGTTAAAATTATAAACTAATATTCTTACACCAATCATAAAAACTGATGCACTAAATAAATTTAAAAAAAATATACCTAAATCGAAACTACTAAATATCCAAATAAATAATTTATAACCAAAACTATTTAATGTAACAGAAGAAAAAAATTCACTTAAAGTTAAATATTTATTTTCAAATAATAATCCTTGATATGTGCCCCAATCTCCACCCACTTTATGTCTAAAACCTATAAAAAGAATTAAGAAAAAAATATGTAAATCAAATATTTTATTATTTCTTTGATTAAAAAATAAACTACAATAGTGTGAAAAGATTAGTGAAAAAAGTACAAGATAATATGCATTATTCATTATTTAATTAAAATAATAATTTTCGTAATTTTTAGCTTTATTTAAAACATTTCTGTCAATAACATCCCTTATGTTTTTTTTTTGAATATCATTCATAGTAAGATTTCTTTCAAAACCTTTTGAATAATTTACTTTGTTCATATCTATTGTAAATTTTTTATTAAATGCCTCATTTTTATCCCTAATTTTACAAGTAACTTCATTTGCTTGACGTATTGCTTCAGAATAACTAATTAAAATTACTTGATTATTTAAAGAATAATTTCTCCAAGACTCAATAAAATGAATATGCCATGGTAAATAATTATCAATAAATAATTGGATCTTTTCATAACGACTTAATTTTACCCATAAGTTATTGGCTATAAAAAAGAATGGAAATTTTATATCTATGTTTTTAACAACCAAATTATCTAAAAAATCAACATAACTTTCAATAGTTTGAAATATATTACGATATTGAATTATAATTTTATGATTTTTAGAAAAAATCTTATTTAAAAAATTATTATGAGGGCTATGTATGTTAATAGTAAGAAAACGATTGTTTAGATTTGAATTAATTTTTTCAAATAGTGTGTGTATACATATTTCATGCTGTCTATTTCTGATCTTGGGAAACGGTGTAACAATCTTACGAGACTCTAGAGAATTTTGAATATATTCATTCAGAAAAGTAGATCCAGATTTTGGTGTAGAAAAATGCCAAATAATAGAACTTTTATGAAAACTATTATATATTTTTTTTTCACTATATTTAAAAATTAGTTTGTAAATAATTTTGTCAAAAATTTTCATAAATTATTTAATTAAGTGTTTTGTTAATTTAATTGCTAAAGCTACTATAGTTAACGTTGGATTACAACTCCCTGCAGTAGGGAATATTGAAGATCCACTTATATAGATATTTTTAGTATTTAAAATTTTAAAATTTTTATCAATAAAACCATTATTATTAAAATTTTTTAAAACTAAACCTCCAATATGATGAGAAGCGTCATTAATTATCAATTTATCGAAACTAATATTTTTATATTCCAATGATACTGTGTGATTTTTTGAGAAAGTATTATATATCATTGAGTTTAAATATTTGATTGTATCAATTTCTTTTTTACTTAAATTTATATTTGTTATAATTTTATTATTTTGAAAATTTATAGTATTTAATTTATTTCTACTTAACTCTAAAAAAAACTCAATATCATATGACTTAACTTTTAAACTTAACATACCAAAAAAAAATAAAAGATAGTAATAAAAATTATAATTTATTAAAAATGTAAGAAAATTAAAATTATGTTTTTTTAGTAAGCTAAATAATTCAAAAAAATACTTTGATTTAAAATTAAATTTAAATAAATTTTTAAGTAAATTTTTTTTATTAGAGAAAATAAATTTTGAAATAACAAAATATCTATTATCCTCGTCAATGAAATTTGGATGCATCCTAAAATAGGAATTATTAAGATTATTATTTTTTTGAATATGATTAGGCAAACTGTAACCAAAAAAATTGTAATTATTTTTTTCATATTTTTTTATAATTTTTTCATTATTATTTGGAATTACATAATTTTTTAATCTAAATTTAGGATGATTCATGTAGCTCTTACCTACAAAATCATCATTTAGATTGAGATCAAGATATTTATTTGTAATTGAATTTTGTATAATATTTATTGTTCTCAATCCACCAGTAGCTAAAATAATTTTCTTAAATAAAATTTTTTCTTTATTTATAACAATAAAAGGATGATGATTTTCACCCACACTATCTACATTGGCATTTATTAAAAGATCAATGTTAAGACATTTAAATTTGTTTCTTGTTCTAGTTGGAAAATATTGAGTAATAATTTTTCTCACTTGAAATTTACCTATTACATAGTTTTGGGGTAAGGTTTTTCTAAAGTTTACCCCAAGTAGCCTCCAAGCTTCTTTATATAAAGTTTTTAATTCACTTTTAAATGGCCATAAATTGATACCATTACTATAAAATTCATTTTCAGTGTATTCACATAAATTTCCTGACCAAAGATTTGAAGTTCCTCCAACTGTTTCGTTTACTGTATTTGGTTTAAGCTTAATTTTTCCTTTATTAATAATATTGATTTTATCTAATGTTTTATCATCAAAATTTCCTTTTTCTATTAATAATATTTTAAATTTTTTTTTCAATTTTAAAGAGAGAAAATAAGAGGCAATGCCAGTACCAATAATTACGATATCATATTTTAATGAATTATTTAATATTAAACTTTTATCTAATTTATTATGAAAATTAAAAAATTTCATTTAAATATTTATAAATATTTTAGTAAAAAAATTTTTGATAAAAAAAATATTAAAATATTTTATTCTTATTAAAATTTTAAATGAAAGTAGATCATATAAATGTTCTATAAGTTCATATTTTTCGTTTTCATTAAATATATTTATTATCGATAATAGACTTTGTTGATTAATATAATCAAGATTGTTAAAATAATTTAAATATATATCACTTACATTAATTTCATGTTTGTAAATAACATAATTTTGATCATCAAGGAGATTAAAAGAGTTGATTACACCTTTAACGAAAACTCTTTTAATGTAATATTTTTTTTTATTATAAATAGGAAGTTTATTTGTTAAATTGAACTGATTATCTATTATAACGAAATTATCAAATTCATAAATTGTAAAACAATCATGATAGTTTCTTTTATTAGTGATATACACAAAAAAATTGTCAAAATTGAATTTACTGCATTTAGCATTTAAAATTTTAGTTAAATTTGCAGAATTAAAATTATTTTTATAAATTTTTTTTATTTTTGAAATAGCGTGATAATAATATCCAGATTGATAAAATATTATTTTTGAAATAAATTTATTATTTTTATCTAATTTATTGATTATTTGTAATATTGGAATGTGATACGAATCTTCAATAGCAGCAAATTTAAACTGTGATTTTTTAAACAATATAAGATTTTTTAAAGATGGCAAAATAGGTGTTTCTATATAAATTTTAATATTTTTAGAATGAAATATTATTAGTAAATATTTATAAATTTCACAATATGCTTGACTTTTAACTGATAAAATAATCTTTTGAATTTCATTTTTTTTATTTATTAAATTTTTAAAATCTATTATATTTTCTTTTTTTAACTTAAATTTATTTAATAAAAATTCTAATCTTTTTTTATTTCTTCCAGTTATATAAAATTTTTTTCCAAGTATAATTAAAGAAGGAATTATTAATTTTTCAACTCTTTGCCCAGTACCTATAATTAAAAATGACATATTATTTATAAAATTTTAATTTGATAGGTACAATATTAGTAAAATATTGATGTGCTGATAATAATAAATTAATAAAGATATTTATGTGTTTCTTTCTTACAATATATGAATTATAGGCTTGATTAAAGTTTTTTTTAAGAGAAACTGAGCTACTTTCAATATTTCTGACTACCAATACTTTATTGATAATTTTAATTTTATAATTATTAAATAGAGAGATACGCAACCAAGCATCATAATCTTGAGAAACTTTAAATTTTTCATTATAAAAATTAATTTTTTCAAATTCTTTTTTTTTAATCATTATTGAAGAATGTATGAAAACATTTTGATACTTTAAAATGTTTTTAATTCTGATATTATCAATATTTTTTGTAACAAAAGATTTATTTTTTGATCTTACTAATGCTTTAGATCCTAACAAAACTAAATTTTTATCTTTTTTAAATTCTTGCAATTGTAAATTAAATCTTTCTTTACAAGATATATCATCGGCATCTTGCCTGGCAATTAAATCATATTTACTTTTACTAATTGCTAAATTTAATACTTTAGTTAATCCAATATTTTTTTTATTTGTAAAAAATTTAATTCTTTTGTCTTTAAAATTTTTGATTATTTTACATGTTTTATCAGTTGAGCCATCATCAATAATAATAAATTCATAATCAGTAAAAGTTTGATTCAAGATTGAATTTATAGAATTTGCAATCGTTTTTTCACCATTATATACTGACATTATTACAGAAATCATTTTATGAGGCTATAAAATCTGCATATTCTTTTGCAATTTTTTCAATTTCTATATTTTTTTCAAAATAATATTTACATTTTTTTTTCATATTTTCATAATTATCTAAAATATTAATAATTTTGTCTATCCAATCATCATAATTAATCTCTGGTATTTTTTTGGGTGTTTGAACCTCATAATATTTTAAATTAAGATCCTCATCAATTATGAAATCTTTATCATAGTCTAATATTTCATTTATCCCACTTAGGCTAGTGCTTACAACGGGCAATCCGCAAGATAACATCTCAATAGCACTATTTGGACATGGATCAAAAATTGATGTAGAGATTCCTATTAATGATTTTTTGTAAATTTCAAACATTTCATTTTCTTTCAATTCATTATGATAAATTATTGAGGAATGATCAATGTTTAAAATTGAATTAGCAGTAATAGAGTCAATTTTACCGACAACATGCAAATTTACATTTGGAATTTTTTTCTTTAATTTGTTAATTAGAATTAATGCATCTCTCAATCTTTTAACGGGTCTAAAATTAGAAGTTATTACAAAAGATATTTGTTTATTTAAATTGTAATTATTTTTAAAGTTTTTTTTTGCGCCATTGAAAATAATTTTATAGTTATTATTTTCAAAATTGATAAATTTTTTGTGCATATTAAAACTTAATAAGCTTTGAAAAATTATTTTATTCGATTTTTTTAAAATTAATTTATTATATCTATTTAGATATTTATTAATTACCTTATTTGAATAAAAGAAATTTACATTATTTAAAACTTTTGGAGATTTTACACGAATACCTTTCCACAAAAATAATAAATTCAAAAAATTTTCTATAGTCATTTTATAATAAGCCACCCCATCTAACCTTCCTATTATTTGCGAATTTTCTGACAATAAATGAATATCTTTTTTTGATGTGACAATATTGTATTTAGGTAAATCATACTTTATTAGTTCTGATTTTAATTTAATGATAAATTTTGATGCACCAGTGTTCATTAGTTTAATTCTTTATTAAGCATCTTCTTTATAACTTGTTTCATTTTAATTTTAGGCTTCCATTTAAGGATTTTATAAATTTTTGTTGGTTTAGCACCACTGAATTTCAAATCAATTTTATGATATGTCTCTTTTTTTATTCTTACATATTCTTTCCAATTCATTTTTTTTAATTTAAAAGCTAATTTTATGAAGGTTTTTAGAGAATTGCATTCTCCTGTTGAAATAATGAAATCTTCTGGCTTATTGTGTTGCAATATTAACCACATACCCTCAGCATATTCTGGGGCCCAACCCCAATCTCTATAAATATTTATGTTTGATAAATTAAGTTTTTTATTTTCTTTTTGTTTTTTGCTAAGTAAATTAATATAAGATATAATTTTTTGAGTAACAAATTCATTTTTTCTTAATGTAGACTCATGATTAAATAGAATACCATTACATATGAATAAGGAATAAACTTCTCTATAATTCTTAATTGTATAATATTGAATAGCTTTACTTACCGCATAAGGACTCAAAGGATTTAATCCAGAGTCCTCATTAATAATTTTATTTTTTGTATTTCCATAAATTTGACCTGAACTTGCAAAAAAAACTTTTGTTAATTTACTATATTTTTTTATATTTTCTAAAATATTTAATGTGGATCTCAGACTATCAGCTAATAATTTATCAGGTTTTTTAAATGACAAATCAACAAGAGATTGTCCTGCCAAATTATATAGCTCATCTGGTTTATACTTAATTATTAAATCTTTAACTTCTTTATAATTTAAAAAATTTACTTTAATTATTTTAATTTTTTTTAAATCACATGAAATCTTATTTAGATTTATAGTATTTTTATTACTTATTCTTCTTGTTGTTCCAATAATTTTATAGTTTTTAGCTAATAAAAATTTTGTTAAATACGAAGCATCTTGTCCACTAATTCCACAAATAATAGCTAATTTCATTTATTTGCATTTATTTCTGACGTTATCATATCCTTAATTAGATAATCAATATTTCTTTTCGGTGACCATTTTAGTTTTTTTCTAGCTTTAGTAGAATCACCTAAGAGATTATCTACATCAGAAGGCCTAAAATATTCTTTTGAAATTTTGATTATAATTTTATTTTTATTTCCTTTTTTCCAAACAGCATACTCTTTGAGACCCTTAAATCTCCATACAATATTGATATTAAGTATTTTACAAACTTTATTTACAAATTCTTTAACAGAATACTGCTTACCTGTAGAGATTACAAAATCGTCAGGTTTCTTTAATTGCAACATTTTCCACATCATTTCTACATAATCTTCAGCATGCCCCCAATCTCTTTTAGAGTAAATATTTCCTAAAAATAATATTTCATTTGAATTATTTTTGATTTTTACTAAACTTATTATTATTTTCTTAGTCACAAATTGATTGCCCCTTAAAGGTGACTCATGATTAAATAGTATGCCATTAACAGCAAATATTTTAAAACTTTCTCTATAATTTTTAACTGTCCAATAGCTAAACAATTTTGATATAGCATATGGGCTGGCAGGATTAAAAATTGTTTTTTCATTTTGAGGTGTTTCTGAGACTTTACCATAAAGCTCTGATGTATTAGCTTGATAAAATTTTATTTTTTTTTCAAGATTAAGAATTCTAATTGACTCCAGCAACCTTAATGTACCAAGAGCATTTACATCTCCTGTATAAACTGGTTGCTTAAAACTAAAAGCTACATCACTTTGTGCTGCAAGATTATATATCTCACTAGGTTTAGTTTTTGATATAATCTCTATAATAGAAGCCTGATCACATAAGTCACCATTTAAAATTTTAACGTTTTTATTTGAAGCTATTTTATCAAACAACCTTTTAGAATTTGAAACTGTTTTTTTTCTATCTATACCATAAACTTTATAATTTTTTTTTAACAGAAATTCACATAAATAAATTCCATCTTGGCCAGTTATACCAGTAATTAGTGCAATTTTTTTACTCATTTTAGAGCATTATAACCCAAAGCTTTATCAATTGATACCCAATATAATTTAGATTTTACAATTAAATTTATTTTTTTATTAATTGAATCTGAAATTTCATTTAATTTTTTTTCATCATTCCATATTGACGAAATTTTATTTACTGCCTCATCGATATTTGAAAAATGTATGAAATCTATACCTGGTTCAAAATATCTCTCAATAGATGGAACTTTTTGAGCTACAAGGACATTACCCACAGCCGCTACCTCAGTATACCTATATATAAGATGAGGATGATAAAATTTATCTGTTTCTTTATCATGAAGCTGATCTGCTGTAGTAATTATCATTTTATACTGAGCTAAATTAAGCCAATATTTTTCGTCATCTAGTTTTTTTCCACCCAAAGATGGTCCTAAAATTTTTAATTCAATATTTCTATCTTTTAATTTAATTTTGATTTTATTGAGGATTGTTGTCCTTGGCTCATATAGAGATCCTAAAAATATTAAGGCATTTTTTTTTATTTTATTTTCGTTTTTAATCTTAGTTAATTTTTTTAATGTATTTTCTGATAATGCAAAAATCATAGGACCAATAATTCTATTGTGTGGGAAATATTCTTTAATTAGTTTTGGAGGCATTAAAGTTAAGATTATCCCACTTCTGGAAGAAATAATGGTATTTTGTATTCTCCAGCGTCTCACTGGTACATCTGTCAAAGTACAAATAGGTACTATACTAAACAATTCAAATATAATTGATATAAAAATTGATTGAATAATTCCGTTAAATAAACTTTGCGAACCAGTTCTGCAGTCAAATAAATAATGAGTAGCTTTTGTTTGCTTAATAAATTTAAATACCTGTAACACATAAGACTTTGACTTATCAATTTCAAGTTTTTTTACACTCTCTTCTCCAAGATATTCTTTTGCAGATTGTAATAATTCTTTGTACTCAATTATTTCCCAACCTTTTTTTCCAGATTCAATAATTAATTTCGAATTTACAAAAGTTTTTTTTTTAAAAAATACCTTTTTTATTATAAATATAAAAAATAAAAGAAATTTCATAAAATAAAATATAAAATATACGAAGATAAAATATGATATTTTTTTTAAGTATTCCATTTCTTCTTTAAATTCTCATACTCATTAGGTGTGCCAGAAAAAAAAACAGAGTCATTATTAATTTTTTTATATTTAATTATTTTATTCTTTTGAATTAAATAATTATACATAGGTGCAATATAATATTCGTTAAATACTTTTAAATTGTTTTTTTTTAAGTTTTCAAATGCATCAATAAAATCAACACTCTTTGAAAAATAATATAGACCTGTACAACATAATCTCGATATTCTATTTTTTTCAGATGTCTCAATTACATTTCCAGATTTATTATGTTTAATAAATGACCAGTTACTACCTTGGCCAATAAATACCTCAAGATATCCATCAATATTATTATTAATTATTTTTGGTTTTAAAAAATTTGGACGTATTGTGTCGATATTAAAGATATATATTTCGGTATTTTTTTTAAATTTTGTTAAAGCTTTAAAGACTGTTTCTGCTTGGCCATTTGTTTCATTTTTAAGTTTTATAATTTCATAATCATTAATTTCATACTTATTAATTTTACTTTTAATAAATTCAAATGTATTTTTATTATCTAGTATTACAAATAAAAATTTATCATCTTTAAAATATTTTTTAAATGAGAGAAGTGAATGCTCAAACAATGAAATAGATTTAAGATCAAGCATATATTTGGGAACTTTATAACCTGCAGAATAAAATCTTTTACTTTTTCCTGCCATTGGTAAAATTATCATTATTTAGTTAAAATTAAAACTTTATATAACCTCAAAGCATTTGCTATAAAAGCTATTTGTCTCTTTTTATCATCAGAGTGTAAATCTAATATTCTAAAAAATAAAAGTATTGTTAGTGCAAGAATTTGTTTATATTTATACTCTCTATTATTAAAAAATATTTTTTTATATAATTTCGATATTAGAAGAGTGTTTTCATCTATCATGATATCAAATTTAAATTGCATTTGATCATTGTATTCAAGGAAGTATGACTCTGATAATATATGATCATAAAAACCTATAATTGAATGGGTAAATTTAGAAATATCGTATTTTTGATCACCAAATATAGTGAAATTATATGATGCGTCTATACCTCTAGGATCAATCAACTTAATATTTTCTGATCTATTGTCATAAAAAATATTACTTAAACAGAAATCACCATGAATAATACTAGGATTATTTTTACTTTTTTTTATAATGTTTTGACATTTAAAAATAATTGTATTCAAAGAAGGTAAATCAAAGTTATTTATTGATACTGGCAAATCAAAGTTAAGTTTTGAATTTTTTTTAAAACTTTTTACTCTTTTATTTAAATCATCAAATATCAACTTTTCAAAATTTAATTTAATTTTCTTTTTTTCATCTTTTGATATTATGATTTCATGTCTAAATTCAGATAAAACTTTTTTACAGAGTATAAAAATTTTTTTCCAAAAAATTAAAGTTTTTGAACAATTAACATAAATTTCATTTAAAGGCATAACTGGTAGAAATTCTAATCTGTAAAAAGAATTCTCTTTACTTGTCTGATGATAAATCATATTTGGAATATATTTCTTTAGGTTTAATGGAAAATTATTATACCATAAAATTTCTGCTTTAATTTTTTTTAAATTATTACTTGTTTTTTCAACGTATCCATTTTTAATTTTCATTTCATTAAATTTTCGAGAAATCAAAAAATTAGACCGTGTTAAAAAGTAAGTTTGAAGATGCCCAAGATCAAACCAACTTGAAATTTGCTTAAATACAATTTTTTTATAATTTGAATATTTTTTTACACCATCAACAAAATCATACTTACTTACTTTAATTGAATTCGATAATAATTTTTTATCTGAAAATGAAAAAAAACCACACCATACATTGTTTAAATTATTTACTTCCTTTTGTATTTCCCAAACATAATCAATTGAAGTATTAGACACAGCAACTAAATCATTACCTTTTGGTATTTTTTTTATTAAAGTATCACCATGTAAGATTATCAATTTTCTTGATTGTATTTTTTTTGAAATTTTGATTATGCATTCATTTATTGAACGACCTAAAGATAAATTTTCTTTAATGAAAATTAAGTTTACTTTAAACTTTTTCAAATACATTTGATCTCTTAAACTTAATATATAATTATTAGGTAGTGAGATAAAAATTTCTTTATTAGGAAAGTGTTTTTTCAGAAAATCTATCTGAAACATATATAACCTTTTATTTCCTAGGGGGAGAAAAGACGGAGGCAGTTTGCCAATCTCAATTTGAAAATCTTTATTTACATATGATGCTGATGTAATAAGAATCATTCTTAATGTGCACTCCATCCACCATCAATAATTAAGTTATGTCCTGTAATATTTTTAGCATTCTTACTAGTTAAGTACAAGACTGCATCAGTTACATCTTTAATATCTAACATTTTGTTTAAAGGAGTCATACTTTCATATAAATCTACAAATTTTTTTGGTTGATTTCTTTTTATTCCTCCAGGTGAAATTGAATTAACTCTTATTTTTGGAGCTAATGCAGTAGATAACCATTTTGACATTTGTATTAACCCTCCCTTTGATACCGCGTATGCCGCAGGATTACCTATATTTTTTGAACCTTTATATAAGTTCCAATTTGCAGCTAAAAGTCCATAAATTGAAGCTATGTTTATTATATTTGGAGAGGAAGATTTTTGCAAAAGACTTTGAAATGATAATATTAGATGAAAAGGTGCTGTTAAATTTACTTCAATAGCTTTTTTCCAAGTATCTAAATTTTGGTTTCTAAATTTAGTATTCCAGCCCTTAAGATCAGATGTGCCAACTAAAGCAGCATTATTAATCAGTATATCTATTTTACTAAATTTAGAATATATTTCCTTAATCATCCTACTTCTTTGCTCTTCTTTTTCTAAATCACAAATGTAAGAAGAAGGACTAAATTTGCTATTATAATTTTTATATTTTTTAATTTTTTTTAATAACTTTAATTGGTTTTTCTCATTATGATCAACTAATATAAGCCTTGCTCCATTTTTAGCAAAATTTATTGCCAAACTAGATCCAACTTCACCAGCAGAACCTGTGATCAAAACTATTTTATTATAAAAATTCAACATTTATTTTATCTTCCTCACAAAAACAAAAGGCAAGTTCCTGAGCTTTTTTATATGGATAATAAATATTATAACCAATTTTCTTTAAAATTTGTATTAATTTTTTTGAAGTATTTTGATTTGATATTTCAACAATAATTATAGGTTTACATCTTTTTATTATTCTGAGCGCACCTAAAATTACTTGTAATTCAAAACCCTCTACATCTATTTTGATTAAAGATACGTTTTCTAATTCAAACTTATCTAATTTATTAAGTTTTACATCATATGAAAACATAGGATTAAAGTTTCTTATATTATCATTTATAAATGTGTTATTTCCTCCACTTCTACCCATTACAAATAATTTTTTTTTTATATTTTTATCACCTAGTCCAGAATTAAAAATTTTTAGATTTTTAATTCTATTAATTTTTTTATTGTGTTTTAAATATTGAGATTGAAATATTGAGGGCTCAAAAGCATAGACTTTTTTAAAAAAATATGAGTATAAAATTGAATAAAAACCAATATGAGCACCTACATCTACAAAAGTATGCTTACTGCAATTAAATTTTAATAATTTTTTAATAACATTTATTTCATAAATTTTTTCTATTGATTTAGGGGCATATAATATCGGTCTATTAATATAATTTTTGTAATTATATTTAAGTATATGAGTATTACTTGAATTAAATATATTTTTTTTCATGCAACAAATAAGAAGCTAATTTAAAATCATACATTGTATCAATATCAAGTGATGAAGACTCATCTATAAGAACACCTTCTACTTTTCCCTTTAAAATTGAATCTGTTTTTAAAACAAAATTAGAATTATAGATATATGCAACAGTTAGTAAATCGTATGTTTTAGGATTATCTTGCCTATTATAAAAAATTTTTTTTGTAGAAAATGTCTCAAGATAATTTTTATTATTATTTTTTAATAAATTAAAATATGGGCTTCTTTTTGACTCAATTATAGTTACGACACCATCAAGCTTCTTGCTTTCATATAAGTCCATGCATCTATTTATATCTTTAGCTTTTCTTAAAGGAGCAGTTGTCGGGAGTGAAATAAATTCTTGTGGCATAATATTTTTTTTTTTATAAAAATTTAATATATGTTTCCACGCACTTAGTTCAGATGAATTATTATTTGAATATTTTTTTGGTCTTAAGAATGGAACTTTTGCACCATATTTAGATGCAATTTCAGCTATTTTAATTGAATCAGTAGAGACAATTACATCATCAATTCTTTTATGCTCTAGTGCAAACTTAATAGTCCAATAAATAAGAGGTTTACCACAGACAATTTTTATATTTTTATTCTTTATAGTTTGTGATCCACCTCTTGCAAAAATGAAACACTTATATTTATTCATTTTTAGTACCATAAATTAAATTTATCATTCTTACAATTTTAACAGAACTATTAAATGAATTTTCAAAAATATCATTTTTTAGATATTTGTTATAAAAATATATCCATTGTTTTGCATATGTATGTGATATATTTTGTTTGCTAGTAAAAATTTTTGTAAACCTATCACTTTTCTTATTATATATCTTTATTGAATTTTCATTACCATTCCATATTAAAGTGTTTTTAGTTCCAATTATTTCACATGTTCTAGTTTTTGCTTGATTTAACAAATCAAAATTAATAGAGAACAAAATATTTTTATTAATTTTTCCTATAATAAAATGACTATCTTCAACATCAATTTTTAAATCACTTATTTTATCTTTAATTGATTTAAATTTTTCAATATTACCAAAAAGCCATAATAAATAATCAAACTCATGACTAAGCTCAAATAATAACCCTCCAGATAATTTTTTTTGTGCCGTTACTGAATTTATATATTTTATTTTTTTTCTCCATTTTGGAAGATAATATCCAACATTTATTTTAATAATACAGACATCTCCTATTATTTTTTGAGTTAATAATTCTTTTAATTTAATCAAACTATTTAAAAAACGTAAGTTGTAACCTACATATATTTTATTAATATTTATAATTTTATTTATATATTTTAGATCTTGGTTAAAAATCTTATCAGCAAGGGGTTTTTCAATAAAATAATAAGAGTCAAGATGGGATAAATTTTTTAAGTTTTTTAAATGTAATGATGCTGGATTAGCTAACACAATTATTTTTGGCTTAAATCCTTTATCCAGTGTGAATTTTTTTGAATTAGAATTAAAAAATCTTGATGATACTTTCTTTATATTAAGATTTTTGTTGTGTTCTTTTATAATTTTAAAGTGCCTGTTTCCTATTTCACCGTTTCCAATGATTAGAATATCAGTTTTATTTATTTCTTTTTTAAACATCTATTTTTGGCCAAAATACAAGGTTAACACCTTGATTCAATAAACTATGTCTAACATTTTTAAAGCCATTTCCAATAAAGTTAAATAAATTAGAAGTTGAAACAGCATTAATTCTTTTATTTAAAAAACCCTCATAGAAATGATTAGAATTTCCTATCCCCCCTGTTATTATTATTGGATTATTCCAATTTTCTGGAATTTTTTTCAAAATATCAAAATCTAAACCTTGACCTGTCCCATCTCTATCAACAGAATTAATATAAAGATCCCCAAATAAATTTGGATCCATTCTATTAATTACTTCTATATCATTTTCTATAATTGTCTTCTTGTTATGATCAAAAATTAAATAATTACCATCATGATTTTTTTTAAAATCTATTGAGCAAACTATACATTGTTTACCATATTTTTTTGATATTTTTTTTAATTCATCTTTGTTTTCTACATTTAAATTGTTAATTAATACTTTATCTGCACCAGACCTTAACAAATATTTAGCATCATCTACTAATCTTATTCCACCTCCTGCCGTCACCGGAATGAAAAAATCAGTTGAGATCTCTCTTAAAATTTTTGAAAATTCTTTTACTTCTATTTTTTTTGATAAATTAATTACAATTAACTCATCAATAAATGGAGAGATATTTTTTAAATTATAATTTTTTTTAATCCAATTTAAATCACCAACTTTTTGTAATCTAAAATTTCTACTTAAAACAAAATATCCCTCATAAAAAAGTAAAGTAAATATCACTCTTCTTTTTAACATTAAATATTTATAAAATTTTTAAGTAAAGTAAGTCCATTTGATTGACTTTTTTCAGGATGAAACTGTGTACCATAAATGTTGTTATACTCAAAGGAAGAAACAAATTTCTCAGAATAGAATGAGTAAGATATTTTTTTTATTATTTTAGTTGGTAAACCTTTGTATGAATGAACAAAATAAAAATTTGTATTTTCTTTCAATCCATCAAATAATTTTGATGCAGGGTCAAATTTTACCTCGTTAAAACCAATATGTGGTTTAGGCAGTTTAGAATCTTTAAATAATGTAAATTTTATGGGCACTAAATTTAAACCCTCAGAAAAACCATCTTCATCACTTGACTCACATAGTAGTTGCATTCCTAAACAAATTCCTAATATATCAATTTTTTTTTTTGAAACTAATTCTATTATTACCGTATCCAATTTCATTTTAGATAAATTTTTTCTAGCTTGATAGAATGAACCTACGCCTGGTAATATTAATTTATCACATTTTTTAATTTCATCTAAATCTGATGTTATGATATTTTTTTGATTTAAATAATTTAGAGCATTTTGTACTGAATGTAAGTTTCCCATCCCATAGTCAATAATACCTATTTTTTTCAATTTTTTTACTAACTTATCTCAAATTTTTTTGTAACTCTACCATCTGAAATATTAAAAAGCTCCTTATTTGTCCATTTGTAAAGAACTAATGAGAATTCATCATAACTCATTTCATAATAATCTAAATATACATCTATGAATTGCTCTGGGTACAAACCGTCATACAGATTAACTAGATTTATTGCCTGTTCCCTGTTCATAGCACCTCTTCTTATTTCAATTCCTGCATCCTGCAAGGCTCTACCAAATCCAAATTTTAAATACATAAGATATGTATGTAAAATATACAGAGCTTGATCATTTTGTGCAAAATTAGTGAAGGTACCTGAATTTGAGTCGGATTCCTCCTCTAAGCCACAATATTTCTTAGCTGTTAAATAATTTCTGTAAGGATCCCACGGTTCAAAATATGACCACGTTGTTGTATATATTTGTTGATTATTAATAGTTTTTTCATCAGGAAATTTCCAAAAATAGGAATGTTTCTTTAAATTTTGTGGAAGTTGACTTATTATATTATCATAACCTGACTCAAACCAAATTTTCTTTTGATAGTTTACATCAATTAAACTTTTATATTTTGTTTCATCAGAGCCACCGTACTCCACTTCTCCATCCTCACCGTATATTATTAAATTAAGGTTAAACTCTGCAGCAGTCTTAATCACTGCTGTTTGAATAGCTATTAACCAGCCAAAATAAGGGAAACCTTTATCTATAAACCCTTTCTTATCAAGAAATTGCATAGTTTCATTGTGAAGATGAAGTTGAATTAAATTAAATCCAGAATTAGCAAAATTTATAAGATTTTTCTCTCCGATTTTTTTTGGAAGTGGTGGTGTAACATTAATACATAAAGGATTCATGCCATATTTGGTCTTAAGGGTATGGGCAATATATGAACCATCTTTACCACCACTTACAGGAACTACACAGTCAAAAAAATTAGATTTAGATCGATATTTGTCTAATAGAGCTAGCAATTCATTTTCTCTTTTCTTCCAATCAATGGTCTTCTTTTCTTCCATCCATTGACATGCATTACACCAACCTCGTGAGTCAAATTTTATTCTCGGCCTAGTGGACATGTTAAGGCAGTTTTGACAAAAAGTTAATTTATTCATTATCTAGAAAATTATTAACAACTTTTTTATACTCATTCCACTGACCAATATCTTTCCACGAATCATTACTAATAGGAAAAACTCCAACTTTATATTTATTTATCTTTAGTTTATTTATCAGTTCATTCATATCTAAATAAGTATTGAATTTTATCATATCTAAAACATTTGATTTTATCAAATACATTCCTGTGTTTATTAAAAGGTTAATTTTTGGTTTTTCATCAATTCGCTTTAAATTATTTTTCTCATCGAGAATACAATTACCATAGGGAATTTCATGCTCATTAGGAGAAACTATTAAACTAATATCGTTTTTATTTATTAAATGAAAATTTACAAATTCATCTAATTTAATTTGAAATAAAACATCACAATTTGTAACAAAAACTGAATGAAATTTTTTATTAATTTTTTTTTTAAATAAACTTAAACCACCAGCTGTTCCTAATGGTTTTTGTTCTTTAATAAAGATTAAATTATTAGATATTTTAATTTCAGAAAAAAATGCCTTTAATATTTTGGATTTATAATTAATTAATAGATTAATCTTGGGCTTTCCATAATTATTAAAAATTGAAAATATATGCTCAATTACAGTCTTATCTTTAATGGGAATTAATGGTTTAGGTAGAATTTGTGTAAAAGGAAGCAGTCTTGTCCCCTCACCGCCAGCCAAAATAACTACAGGAAATCTATCATAATTAATTGTTTTTAAATTAATTTTTTTTTTCTGATTAAAAACCTCATCCCAAAAAATGATTTTTAAAATTTTTTTATTTTTAATTACTGGAATAATATCAAATTTATATTTAATAAAAATTTTTTTTAAATCAGAGTTTTTACTTGGAAAATCAGAGAGAAAAAAAGAATTTTTATTAAAAATATTAGTAATTTTCGTTTCAAAATTATTGTTCTTTAAAATAGCATTCCTTAAATCTCCATTTGATAATGTGCCTAAATAATTATTGTTATTATCAACTACTATTAAAGTATTACCAACTTTAGATATCTGATCAAAAGCATTAAAAATGTTTTCAGATTTCAAAATTATATATTTTTTTAAATCAATCATAAAATTCTTTATCAAAACATATTTTATTATTTTTAATTAATCTTATCATTATATTATGTATTTTATCTGAGGTATTCCCATTGCCATATGGATGTTTAAAATTTATTTTTTTCATATTTAAAACTTTATTTACTAAATTATATATTTTTTTAGGATTTGATACACAATCATAAACGCTGCTTCCCTTTACTCTACCTAATTGCCGATTTCCAATATTTATAGTAGGAGTTTTTAAGATTGGTGCCTCAAGTATACCGCTTGAACTATTTCCAACTATAATATTTGAATGTTTTAGTAATGAATAATATTTTTGTGAGCCTAAAGATTTAAATATATAGACATTTTCATTTGTTTGATTAAATTTCAAGATTTGTTTTATAATCACATCATTTCCTTTATCCATATTTGGAAAGGTAAAGACAATAATGCATTTATCTAGTTTTTTAAGGGACTCAAGCATACTTATAATAATAGATTTATTTGATGGATTTTGAGTTTCTGGATGAATACAGCAGAGTATAATCTTTTGTTTTGAAATTGAATTTATTTTTAAAATCTTCAAAATAGTTTTTTTATCTAAAATATTAGTTTGTTTAATAGATTCAATTGATAGAGCTCCTATATTAAAAATACTTTTTGGATTTTCTCCAAGTCTTTTCAATCTATCAAAGTATATCTTCGTTGAAACAAAATGTACCGAACTCATTTTAGATATTAAGTGTCTATATGTATCATCTATTGAACCAAAAGTTTTTTCTCCCCCATGAATATGAATTAAAGGTATTTGAACTAAAAACCCTCCTAAAGCAGCTGCAAAAACTTCAAACCTATCACCTAATAACATTAGAAAATTAATATTATTTTTTAAAAACAAAAATGAAAATTTTTTTGATATTTCTGGAATTGAAACATGGAGATCTTTTTCAGAAAATGCAATTTTTCCTGAAATTTTTATTTTATCATCTAAAATTTCATTAATTGTAAATCCAAATTTTTTATGCAAGTGTGATCCAGAAACAAACAATCTGACATTAAATAGATTGTTTTTTTTTAGTTTTAAAATTACATTTCTTAACAAACCATAATCTGCTCGGCTTGTAGTCAAAATGCCTAAGTTCATTTTTTTAAAACCTTTTTATTCCATTTACTGTTTTTAGATGCCAATGACCATCTTTCTTATTCCATAAATGTGGTGATCTAAATTTATCTAAATTATTCATAAATTCATCTTCATTTAATTCAATATATTTCATTATTTCACTAAAATACCTATCAGGAAATTCTCCATCAAATTTATCGACTAATGCCTTAGCTTCTTCTCTTGTAATATGATTATTTCTTATTTCTTGAGATGCGTCGTATGATGCTCTACCTAAACCAAACTTAATAAATGTTGTATAGTAATGTAGATCATCTATTTTATCATCGATACTATTATATTTACTATAAGAACCCTGGGTTCTAAAAGGTCTTGCTTGAAAGCCTGTATTTTCAACTGCATAATAATAAGCTTCTTGTGGTATCCATTTAAGATAATAGCCTAAATAATGTATTTCGAAAGGGAATTGAAAATAACTTTCATTTTGTAAAGGTAGAAATGTTAATAAATCATTCATAGAAAAGTCATGTTCATCAATTAGTTGTTTAACTTTAATTCCTGATAGATAACAATTATCGATATTATTCATTGTAAAATATGATTTATCTCTTAAAGAAATATTATTATCTGCAATTGGATTTCCATATTCAGCCTCATTTTCACCATAAAAAATTAACTTAATTCCAAACTTATTTGCTATTTTAGGTGCTAAATTTTTCTGACCTAAAATGAAAGTTTGAAAAGGATGAAGAAGATTTAATATAGATAGTTTAGTAAGTTTTTTCATTACATTACCATTAGGTTTAAAAGAAATATTATCAAACCCTCCATCACTTAACCAATGATTAAAATTTCTTAGACCGTATTCCGTATATAAAATTGGCGGCCAGGTCACAGTTAGTGGATTCATTCCATATTTATATTTCAAAATATGCGATTGAAATGCACTATCTTTACCTCCACTTCCAGGAACCAAACAATCATAATCTCCGTTATTTTTTCTATGTTTATCAAGCAATTGGACCAGCTCTTTATTTCTCTTATTCCAATCGATATTTTTTTTAATCTCAGAATGCATACAAGCATCACAAATATTTTCTTTGTTAATATTTAAATATTTTGCACCTTTCCTTTCAAAGGTGTGGTGAAATTCAGATACTGATGCAGGGCGTTGATTTGACATAACACATCTACTACAAAAATTTATTTCATTTGGTAAATTAAATAATGTTTTCATTTATAAAATTTCCTTAAAAAAATTACCAATAACTCTTATTCCATTTGATCCACTTTTTTCAGGATGGAACTGAGTAACAAAAATATTATCAACTTTTAAAGAGGAGCAAAATAAAGTATCTCCAAATTTTGTCTGAGTAGAGTAAGGATAATTTTTATTTAAATTAACATAAAAAGAGTGAATAAAATAAAAGAAAGAACTATCTGTGTTTTTATAAAACAATATTTTATTAGCGTTATTTACAAAATCAATTTTATTCCACCCTATATGTGGAATATTTGGGACCTTATTTTTATTAAATTTTTCAACTTTACCATCAATTAATGAAAGCCCTTTTGTGTAACCAAATTCTTCACTTTCATTCATCAATAATTGCATTCCTAAACATATACCTAAAATTGGCCTCTTTGAGTTGGCGAAATCAATAATTTTTCCATCTAGATCTAGTTTTTTTAGCCTTCTCATGCCCTCAATAAAAGAGCCGACTCCAGGAAGTATAATTGATTTTGTATTCTTAAAATTATTTATATTTTGAGTAGTGTCAAAGTTAATATTTAATACTTTACAAACATTTAGAATATTTTTTATATTACTTAATCCAGTATCAATTACTATTGTGTCAAAACTCATCTAATATTAACTTTTTTACTCTTCATAAAATATTTTAAATCATATATAGAAAAAGAGTTAAAGTTATAGTTTTTTGTTATATTATTTTTTATAAAATCAAAATTTCCTTCTATTTTATTTTCAATATGACCGTTAATTTTTTTAAGATAATGATAATGAAAACAAGATGCAATTACAGCTCCATTACAACCCAGATCGTAAATATTATATACATCTTCAAAAGAAGATACTCCTCCATGATAAAGCAGAGGCAAGTTGGTGATCTCTCTAGCTTTACTAATTAATTTTTTATCAATGCCTTTTGAGGTTCCATCAAAATCAACATTTGTTAAAATTATTTCACCTATACCTAGCTCTTCTGCATTTTTTATCCAATCAAAAACGTTAATTTCAGTTAATTCTCTTCCATTATCATAACTTGCTAGATATCTATTTTCATACTTTATAACTTCTATTGATAATGCAATAGTCGATGATCCAAATTGATTAACTGAATTAGTAATTATTTCGGGATTTTTTAAAGCTTGAGAGTTGATGGAAACTTTATCAGCCCCTGATCTTAAAATATTTTCAATATCATCAATACTTCTTAAACCACCGCCAACTGTAATTGGTATAAATACTTTAGAAGTAATATAGTCTATAATTTTCGATAAATTATTTCGGTTGTATAAACTTGCTACAACATCCTGAATTATTAATTCATCAGCGTCTTCTTCATAATATTTAATTAAATAATCTTTAGGATCACCCAGTGCTCTTAAACCTTCTAATTTGATTCCTTTAACTAAATTTGGTCCTTTAATATCGAGTCTAGGAATAATTCTAAACGTTGAAGTTGACATTAATTTATTAAATCATCTGGATTATAGTCTTTTTTTGCGATAGTCCCTATTACATCAAACCATTTTAGTGGTGATAAGCCTGTCCCAGGTCTTTTAAGAGTAATATTATTTTTATTAAATTTTTCACCTTTTTTAATTTTTACTACTGCTACAATCGACTTCCTAACAAGTTTAGAGTTTAATTTTTCAACTTTTGATATGGGCTTATTAGAGGAGCCAAAAATAACTTTAATACTCCTTATTTGGCTTACCATTTCTTTAAAATCTAAATATTCGAGACTTGACTTATGATCTGGTCCGATATCATTTTTATTTAAAGTAAAATGCTTTTCAATAATCTTCGCACCAACAGAAACTGCAATAACAGGGACTAAAATTCCATCAGTATGATCAGAATAGCCGCAATTAACATTAAATTTCTTTTTTATAGACAGCATAGAATTTAAATTAACTTCATTTAAATTAGTTGGATAATTAGTTGTACAATGCAATACAGTTAACTTTTCTTTAGTTACCTTATTTTTTTTTAAAAATAATATTACTTTATTTATTTCTTTCATAGATGCCATACCAGTAGATAATATTATTGGTAGTTTAGATTTTGCTGCAACTTTTAGTAAAGGCAAATTATTCATTTCACCTGATGGTATTTTTATTCTTTTAATACCTAAATCAATTAAAAAATTAAGATCTTTCTCACTAAATGGGGAGCTTAAAAATTCAATTTTCTTTTTAATACAATAATCATTAATATGTTTAAAAGCTTTATAATTTAGCTCAAGTTTTTTAAGCATTTCATATTGAGTAATATTTTTTTTTAATTGTTTTTTTTGATAAGATGCTAGTGAGGTTTCTTTGGTAACTATATCTTTTGCTTTAAAAGTTTGAAATTTTACAATATCTGCTCCAGATTTTTTTGCCATATCAATAAGTTTGAAAGCTTTATTTAAATTACCGTTATGATTTACACCGATTTCAGCAATTATTAGACAATCATTATTCATAAATAAATCAAATATTATTTTTTACTATTGATCCAGCAGGAATTATATTATTATTCGAAATTTTAATATTATTATAAATTATTGATCCACTTCCAATAAAAACATTATCACCAATACTAACCCCACCATTTACTATTGCTCCTGTAGAAATATGTGTATTATTGCCGATTATAACGTCATGCTCAATTAAGCTTTTTGAATTTATAATTGAATTGATACCTATTTTTGAATTTGAATTAATAATTGCATGATGCATTACTGAAGTACCATCTCCAACATAACTAGTTGAAGAAATATAAGAAAGTGGAGAAATAATTTTAGTCACTTTTAAGTCATTGCTTAAAATTTTTTTATATATATTAATCCTTAAATTAAAATTCGTTATCATCCCAATTGCTAGATGAACATTATTTGTAATCTTAGAAATATTTTTTAAAACTGAATCATCTCCTAGAATTTTATATTCATCAAAAAAATTATCTAATTTTTTTTCAATTTTTTTATTTATAATTCCATAAATTTTATATTTTTTCTCACTTTTAATTACATCTATGCAAGCCTTAGCATGTCCACCAGCACCTAATAGAATAATTTTTTTCATATGAAGAAACTTGGAAGATTTATTATTTGTTTTTCAAGTTTTATAGACTGACTTAAATCAGACTTAGGAAATTTTTTAAGATGATTTACGGTATGCAATAATTTCCATAAGGGCCTAACGTCAATCCCTTTTTTAATCAATTTATCAATTAAGATATTTTTATTATATTTTTTAGTATTCATAATTAATAAGCATTGTAACCAGTAATTGCTTTTTGAATTTTTTGGCTCTTTAAATAATTCAAATTCACTTAAAAGTTTAAAATTTTTATAGTAATTTCTAAAAATATTTCTTTTAATTTCTAAGAAAAATTTTATTTGCTCTAATTGAGCACATCCAATAGCAGCATTTACATTTGGCATTCTGTAATTATAACCTATACCGTTATAATCATAATTGTAGTTATGTTTTTTTTTATTAGTTGTGGTTAAATTTTTAGCCTTTATATAATTTGCTTTATTATTAATTAAAATAGCGCCACCACCACCAGTAGTAATAATTTTGTTACCATTGAAACTCAATATGCCAAACTTTGAAAATGTCCCCAGATGTTTACCCTTATAAAAACTTCCAAAAGCTTCAGCAGCATCTTCAATTACGACTAACTTATATTTTTTTGCAATTTGATTTATCTTATCTATTTGTGCTGAGTGCCCAAAAATATGCACTACTATTATAGCTTTTATAATCCTTCCTGTTATTTTATTTATACATTTTTCAGCCGAAATCTTTGTTGTTTTTTGCAACCATTTTTCTAACTTTAGAGGATCAATGCCTAAAGATGTTTTTTCCGAGTCTACAAAGTGAGGGATGGCATTACAATAAAGTATTGCATTCGCTGCAGCAATAAAAGCCATTGTTGGCAATATAACTTCATCATTTGTTGTAACATTTGATAAGCATAAAGAAACATGTAGTGCGCTAGTTCCACTATTTGTTAAAACACAATATTTAGATTTAGTATACTTACAAATATCTCTCTCAAATTTATCAACATATGGTCCAACAGATGATACAAAAGTTGAGTTTATACATTCATTTAAGTATTTTTTTTCTTTACCTGAAAAAATTGGTTGGTGTAATTTAACTTTTTTTTTTGGTAAAGTCTTAATGATTGCATTGACTAAGTCTTGAGTCATATGTGATAAATATTAGATTTAAACTTATTTAAATTTTTTTCATCAGAAAACCACTTAATTGTTCTACCAAGACCCTTTTTTAAACCACTTACATTATTGTATTTAGGTGTCCATTTCAATAGACTAAAAGCCTTTGTGTTATCAGCTCTTAATTTATCAACTTCAGATTTCTCAGGTCTTAATCTAATTTTATCAATATTTATATTAATTTTCTTTTCAAAAAGCTCTGAAATTACATCAATTAGTTCTAAAATAGAAATATCAAAATTTGTACCAAAATTTATCACTTCCCCAAATATTTTTTTATTATTAGAATTTATTATACTAATAAAAGCATTTACTGTGTCATCAACATAATTAAAATCTCTTGTTGCCTTAGTATTACCTACATTTATTTTTTTATTTTTAAAAACTTGAGTTATGAGTGATGGAATTATTGCTCTAGGACTTTGTCTTGGCCCATATGTGTTAAATGGTCTTGCAATTATTACAGGCAAATTATAACTTAAATAAAAGGAATTAACAATTTGGTCAGCAGCAATTTTAGAAGCTGCATAAGGAGACTGGGCAAATAATCTATGTTTTTCATCTATAGGCAAATATTCAGGAGTTCCATATACCTCACTAGTTGAGGTATGAATGAATTTCTTAATCTTAAATTCACGAGCGATTTCTAATAAATTTAAAGTTCCAATTGTATTAGTTTGTATATAGCTTTGAGGTGACGAGTATGAATAAGGTATAGATATCAATGCTGCTAAATTAACTATACAATCACAACCCTTAATATGTTGTTTTAATAAACTTGAATCTCGTATATCCCCAAAAACAATTTCTAAATTTTCAACATTTTTTTTTGAATATTTTTCTAACCAACCATAACTATTATGTGTATTGTAAAATACAAGAGCCTTTACCTTAAATTTTAATTTTAAAAGCTTATCAACTAAATGAGACCCAATAAATCCTTCAGCACCTGTTAAAAAAATTTTCATTTAGTATGCCATTTATCAAAAAATTTTAGTAATTTATATTTTAAATTTAAATTAAAACCGTAATGTATATATTTTGATCTAACAAGTTTAGGATTATTTTCTTTAAGGAAAAAACTATCATTTAAATTCTCTATAAATAAATTTTCTTCCTTAATATATTCAATTTTTTCACCTCTAAATTCAGCTGTTTTAAAGACGTCCAATGATGACGGGCAATAAAATTCATTCCATATATTAAATACTTTTTTCTTGCCAAAAACAAATGGAAGCTTGGTAGATAAAAAATAAAAAAATTTATGATTTGAAAAAAAAAATTTAAAAAAATAATCTATATGCACATTCTTATTGTACTCATTAGAAGATACGTAAAAATTAAAAATCCTTATTAAATCTATAGCATTACCACACATCCACCAATCAGTTAAAGTATATAGTTTTTTAGTATTTATGGCAGGAACCATTATTTTTAAATTTCTCTTATTTTTTACTCTTAAATAATCATTAAATAATTTTTCAATATTTAGGCTTTGATCAGATCTAAGTTTGAGAATGATCTCACAACCACTCTTGCTAAGATATTCTATTCCTTCTAATGAAGATATAATTTGACGATATTTATTTAAACCTAAAGGCTCTTTATAGGAAACATTATTAAAATCATTTGGGTTAATCTTTAAACCTTTGTATTTAATGTTTGTATCAAGATCATCAATCAATAAAATAGTTTCTGATCCTAACATTTTGAATAATTTATCCAGTATTGTCTTCTCTTCATTAGACCACACTACACAAATAAATTTCACATTTTTTTCACTACATTGCTTTTTAATTTTAACTATATTATCTATACATTCAAATTTTACAATATCATCTTCAGTTAAATCTTTTCTATTTTTTAATGGGATTTTTCCTGTTCTCCCAGCGGAAATTAGAGGACCTTGAACAACTAAACCAAATTTCATTTTAATCTAATTTATTTATCTTGTCTTCAAATAAAGTATTATTATCAATTCTAAAAACTTTATCACATATATTTAAACTATGCTCTCTGTGAGATATAATTATAATTATTTTTTCTGGAAATTTAATTTTGATATTCATCAATATTTTTTTTTCTGTTTCAAAATCTAGTGCACTAGTAGCCTCATCTAAAATTAATATATTAAAATTCCTATAAACTGATCTTGCAATCCCTAATCTTTGTTTTTGGCCTCCTGAGAGCCTTTGGCCATTTTCCCCAACATTAGTATAAATTCCTTTATCAAGCTCTTCTATAAAATCACTTAATTCTGCAATTTTTATAGCTTTATCTAATTTAGCAGCATCTATCAAATCCTTATTAATACCAAAAGCAATATTTTCAGCAATAGTATCATTTGTTAAATAAATATTTTGTGGCACATGTGATATTTTATTTTGGTAGCTAGAGATATCAATTTTCTTAATATTAGTTTTGTTAATTTCAATATTGCCTTCTTGAGGTTTGAGTAAATACATAATTGTGTCAATTAGTGATGTTTTTCCTGAGCCAGTTTTACCAACTAAACCTATCAATTGACCCTCTTGAATATTAAAATTTAGATTTTCAAAAACAAATTTACACTTTTTGTCAGACATATAACCAAAAGAAACATTTTTAAAAATTATTGAATTTATTTTATTAATAATAATATTTTGTTGATTTTTTGAAATAAGATTATCGTTATTCAATAAGTAAACTACATCTTCAACTAAAGCCAATCCACTATAAAAAGCTGCAAAACTAAAGTACATTTGTTGAATAATAGGCAATAGTCTTTGAGCACTTAATGCTAGCACACCTAGCATTGGAATAGAGCTAATAATAGTACCATTTTGTGAAAAAATGATAAAAGCAATTGTTGATAATATAATTATACCAACTATTTCTAAAACAAGTTTAGGGCAGCTAGAAATGAATTGGTTTATTGCAGTTGTCTTTCTTATTAACATATCTGCATCATGAAAATTTTTAGTAAAAAATTCCTGTTTATTCTGAAGGATGATCTCTCTTATACTTCCAAAACCTTCCATCAATGATTGTATTAGTTTATTATTTTTTTTTGAAATTATTTTACTGTTTTTTTTTAAAACAGGTTTGAAGACTATAATTATAATAAGATACAATAACGAAAATACTGCAAAAATTGATAAAACCATTATGGGTTCTAATATAAATAAAAAAGTGAGAACAAACAAAAGTGTTAAAAAACCACTTAACAACATCATCAATGGCCTTATCCCAGAAGCAATAACAGCATTTGTTTTTTGTGAAATACTTGATATCAAATCAGAGCTATTTCTTGTTTTATGAACAATCATTTCCTCTTTTAGGATATTATCAAATATTTTTAAATTTATGTCAGCTTCTATGTATTGTGTTAAGTAAATTTGTTTCCAAAGTAATACAGTCCTAAAAAAACCTGAAATTATTGTTATTAAGATAAATATTAAAATAAATGGAATGATTATTTCATTTGATGTTTGAAATTCAAAGTAATTTATAAACAACTGAAAATTTTCATGATTAAAAATTTTATCTGGGTAAGTTAAAACTGTTAAAAAAGGAATAACAGCACTTATTGTTAAAAGTTCAGCAAAAGAATTAAAAAGCATAAGAATAAAAAGAAAGGATAACTGCTTTCTTCTTTTTAGCTTTAAATTTTTCCATAATTCATAAACTATTTTAAACATTTTACCAATAAACTTTAAAAATTTTACTTAATACAGATTTTTTAGAACTAATAAATATTGATTGATTTATTTTCATACTATTATCCTTTATTAAACTAATAATTTCTTCAACTGTTACATTGTTGTCTTCCTTAACATTTGTTATATGAATTTCATTATTTTTTTCACCTTCTTCAAGCTCTTGAGGTTTAAATAATAAATTTGAATGATTGTTTTCCCAAAAATATGGACCATTCAAATCTATACCACACAAAATTATTTCTTCGTATCCCATATTCAATGCTAACGATATTGCATGTGTTATTGTGCCTCGACTACCAAAAGGAAAAGAAATAGAATTTAATATTTTATATTTTTTAAAGATTTGAATTGATTTTTTAGCTGATAAAAAAGATTTTCCTAGTGGCATTAACTTATATATTGGAATAATTCTATCATAAATAGAAATTAGTTTTTTAAAATTGATATACAAACTATCTAAATCTTTAATTAAAAAAAGTGAGTTTTTATATCTATAATTTGATTGATTTAATACATCATAAATAAATTTATTCCGAGTTTCTCCCTGAGCTAAGTCACTTTTTTTTGCGCCTTCAAAAAGAAGAAAATTAGGAACATGTTCATGAAGAATCCATCTGTTAATACCCAATGTATCATTTTTTTTAATTTCTTGCCAATTTTCATCAGTTAGATCGTTAATTGATGATCCGCAGCCTAGTATGAATAACTTACTTGATTTTTTTTTTGAAATTAGTTTTGTATAAGAAAAATTATTTAGTTTATTTTTTTTTATAATAAAAAAAATTTTTATATTAGAAATAACAATTGATCTAATAAAAGAAATAAAGAAATAAATATTAAATAAATGTTTTTCTATTAAACCAGAAATAAAAATATACATTTTAATCTCTTTTTCTTTTTTTTCTTATAGTCTCAACACTATCCAATTCCCATAACTCTTTTTTATTTTTAAATGAATTAAAATTAATTTCAGAAATGTTAGTTTCATATAATTTTAACCAATCTATAAAATTAAAATGCCTATCATGATTTTTATTATAGGTTTGATTAAAAAAAAACTCATTTTCATACTGATATTTATGCCAGAAAAAATCTATTAAATATGGATCAATAATGATAATTTCATCTTTTACAAACTCCCACCAATCTTTTATCTCAAATTTAATATTTCCTCTTGTTTTTAAATAATATCTACTTGCTAAAAAAATTTCTGAAACTATTGGGACATCATTGATGATTTTATTATTATTAAAAAAAGATATTAGATCTTCTTCCCATGTATTTTTATCCCAAAATTTTATCATTTTATTTATTTCCCCAAATTGAAATATATCACTTAATGAAAAGGGTAAAAATTTATTATTAGCAATTTGACCTATTGATATAATTCTATAATCATCATTTTGACTTTTAAATTTATCAAGAAGGTAGCAACAGAAAAAAATAAAATTTTTTGAGTACATTCTTGTATCTGTTCTAGTTTTTGCAACGAATTTTATTCCACTATCCTTTGCATATTTTAGAGCGTTATAAGTACTAAGTATTTGATAATTTATATTTCCCCATCCAGCTGAACTTGGTTTTTTGTTTTTAATAATTTCAATACCTAATAATTCAATTTGCTTTAAAATTTCTTTATTAGAAGAAGTCCAAGTAGATAAAATTATTTTGCAATTAAATAAATTTTTATACATTTTAATAGTTTCATATGTAAAATTATCTTTTGTATCTATTTCACCTTGAATAATTATTGCTACATCATTATTTTTATTATTTAAAAATTTTTGATCTTCAATATTAAATTTGATCGGTCTAGCAATAACAGAGATAAAAATATTTTTTGAAAATGAAAAAATAAAACTATAACTTTTAATATTATTTAAAAATGAGTTTGAAAGTTTTCTTAAAAAAAAAATCTTAAAATCAAGGAAAGTAATTTTAAATATAGTTGTTCTTAAAATTGATGATATAAAATTCTTCATAAAAAAAATTATAATGAATTAATAAAGTTTTCAAAAAATCGCTTTAGTTCACTATGAGACCATTTAGTCATATATTTATCACAAAAATGAGATTTATAAGATAATATATCTTCTAAATTTTTAAAATTAAAAACTAATTCTTTACTAATATGTTTAAAAAGCGAAGCTTTCGATACTGCGAATGGCTTTCTAGATGATATGGCATAATCAATAACGCTTGAGATGCCGCCATCATCATCATCTTCAGTTTCTAAGTAATTAAAAATATTTATATCATTTGAATTTAAAAAATTAATCAACATTTTATTACTCAGAAAATTACTATTAATAGTAAGGCTATTACTTTTCTTTAATAAAATAGATTTACAATCATTGATTATCTTATTCATTTTTAATTTACTGGGATCACTATAGTACGATGAGGTGATATGAAAATTAAACTCTATATTTGTATAATTTTCATTTATTCCCGATATTAATTCAGCAAAACCTTTACTTTCATCGGCCAAACCAAATGACCCTATTCTTATTTTTTTTTTAAAATTGGTGTTTATTTTTTTGAAAGGTGTGTTTTTTAAATCATAGGGCAAAGGTCTTGGCATAGCCCAAATATTTTTTAAGTTATTTTGATTTTGATCTGGATTTTGTGATATTATATTATCAAATTTTAGTTTTACATCATTAAGGTGACCAATTGTTATTAATGAATATTTACTCAATTTTAAATTAGACAATATGTTATTATTCAACCAACCCAATGGAGAATTATCTCTTCCAGCTTTTATATAATTAAATATTAAATTCTTAGATTTTAGATTTAAATTTTTAAAATCACTTAAACTATTGCATTCATTATAATTAAAATTTAAATTTTCTTGTTTTAAGATTTTTGAAATTCGTTTTCCAAATTGATAAACTCCGCAGTTCTCAGTTTTACTATTAACAAATTCAAATTTTGCCGTCAAAGTGTTAGATCCTTATATTCATTAGTCACTGATGACATTATATCAATAAATATATTTTTCTTTTCCAACTTGTTTATTATATTTATAATCCCTATATCAAGAATTTCTTGATGAGGAACTGCTAGTATAGCTACATTATAGTAATTTTTTTTTATTGAATTAACCATGTTTAATTTGTGATTTATAGTAATTTCTTTTTTTGATACAAGTGGATCAAATATATCTATAGAATTAAATTTCTTTTGGATTTTCTTTGCTAGTTCAATTGCTTTAGAGTTCCTAACATCTTTGCAATCTTGTTTGAATGTAATTCCCAACATAATAGTTTTAATTTTTTTAATTTCTATTTTTCTATCTTTTATTTTTTTTAATATTTTTTTATAAACATAATTATGCATGTCATCATTGATTTTTCTACCTGACAAAATTATATTGGGTGAGTAGCCATATTTTTTTGCGACATAGGTCAAATAATAAGGATCAACTCCAATACAATGCCCGCCTACAAGACCTGGCTTAAAGTTAAGAAAATTCCATTTAGTATTGGCTGCCTTTTGTACTTCTAAAAAATCAATTTTCATTTTATCAAATATAATTGATAATTCATTCATAAAAGCAATATTCAAATCTCTTTGGGTATTTTCAATAACTTTTGCGGCTTCAGCAGTTTTAATTGTTTTTACTTTATGTATTTTTGAATTTATTATTGTATTATATAATTTTGATAATTTATTAAGAGTTTTAGGAGTATCAGCGGCTACCAACTTATCAATGTTAATTAAAGATCTTTTTTTATCTCCTGGATTTATTCTTTCGGGAGAATAGCCTACAAAAAAATCCTTCTTCCATAAAAGTTTAGACTCATTTGATAAAATTGGAACGCAAACATCTTCAGTTACACCTGGGTAAACTGTTGACTCGAAACATACTATTGAGTTTTTAGATAAATGCTTTCCAACATCTTTACATGCTTTCTCTAATAATCTCAAATCAGGTTTATTACTTTTATCTATAGGGGTTGGAGCACAGATAATTATAAAGTCACAATCTTTGACAAATTTAATGTTTTCAGTAAATATTAAATTTTTTGATTTATGAATATTTGCAGAGCTTAACTCTCCATTAATATCATAGCTGTCATTTAATTCTTTAATTCTTTTTTTAGATTTATCAAAACCGTATGTTATAAATTTTTTACCAAATTCAACTGCTAAACTAAGACCTACATAACCCAAACCAAGAATAAATAATTTATTTTTAGATGATTTTTTCATAAAAAAAAATCCTGGCAACGACCTACTCTTCCATGCCTTAAGACAAAGTA
>CENJ01169399.1_pt1 | contig 45327 bp, 39 predicted proteins | sample 356161 | NCBI WGS metagenome assembly CENJ01 (sample SAMEA2619531, study PRJEB7988) | marine metagenome | biome: marine biome (ENVO:00000447); feature: surface water layer (ENVO:00002042); material: "saline water (ENVO:00002010), including plankton (ENVO:xxxxxxxx)" | depth 5 m
CCACCAAGAGCCTTTTTGAAACGCGCAATAATCCTTGGCTTCCTGGCTTAAATAGTAGGTAGGCCCAGTATTTACTCTTGTGATGCAGGCATACAGAAAAGCGAGTAGACAGCATAGCAAGAAGCCAATGGCGGGGTTTTTCATGTGGGCAAACTACAAAAAATCTGCCATATTGTCGCAATTTCTTCAATCTTTGTATCTTCGCAGGCCAATAAAATTTTGTCTTTGCCCATAAACAAGAAATTGTACATCGAAAGTTATGGATGTGCCATGAATTTTGCAGATAGTGAGGTGGTGGCTACCATCATGAGCGAGCATGGCTATGGCATGACAGACAATGAGTTTGATGCCGATTTGGTGTTTCTTAATACCTGCTCAATCCGTGACAATGCCGAGCAACGCATACGCCACCGGCTAAATGCCCTAAAAAACAACAAAAAGAAAAACCGCCAACTCAAAGTGGGTATTTTAGGCTGTATGGCCGAACGGTTAAAAACCCAACTCCTCGAAGAAGAAAAATTGGTGGACATTGTGGCGGGGCCTGATGCCTACCGCGATTTACCCAATCTGGTTTCGGAACTAGAAGATCAACACAAATCCATCAATGTTTTGCTGAGCTTAGAAGAAACCTATGGTGATATACAACCCACCCGTTTGCATTCAAACGGTGTAACAGCATTTATATCTATTATGCGGGGTTGCGACAATATGTGCAGCTTTTGTGTAGTGCCTTTTACCCGAGGAAGAGAACGAAGCCGGGATCCCCAAAGCATTGCCCAAGAAGTGGCAGAATTGCAAAAAAATAACTACAAAGAAATTACTTTACTGGGCCAAAATGTTGACAGCTATCTTTGGTTTGGTGGCGGTCCTAAAAAAGAATACAACAAACTAAGCCCTGAGGAACAAGCACATTCGGTGAACTTTGCCAAATTATTGGAAAAAATTGCCATTCAAGCCCCTGAAATGCGCATACGATTTTCAACCTCACACCCCAAAGACATAACTGATGATGTGCTTTATACCATGAAAAAGTACGACAACCTATGCAATTACATTCATTTTCCAGCGCAATCAGGAAGTTCAAGAATTTTGGAAAAAATGAACCGTACTTACGACCGCCAGTGGTATATGGACAAAGTAAAACGCATTCGCGAAATACTGCCCAATTGTGGTATTAGTTGCGACATTATAACGGGTTTCTGTAGCGAAACAGAAGAAGAACATCAAGAAACTCTTTCACTTATGGAATGGGCAGATTTTGATTTTTCCTACATGTATTTTTACTCCGAAAGGCCCGGCACACTGGCAGCCAGAAAATACAAAGACGATATTCCCGAAGCGATCAAAAAAAGACGCTTGAGCGAAGTAATAGATGTACAAAATCAGATTTCCCAAAAGAAAAACGCCACTAGAGTAGGGCAAACTTTTGAAGTATTGATAGAAAGAAGCGCCAAAAAATCAAAAGGTGATTTTATGGGCCGCACCGACCAAAACATCACCACAATTTTTCCGAAAGAAAATTACCAAGTGGGAGATCGGGTAAAGGTGCGCATAGAAAGAAGTACCACCACCAGTTTGATAGGAAAAGTAATAGCATAAAAATTGAACTTACAACAGGTAAAACAGCGATACGGAATCATTGGGAATAGCCCTCGGCTTAACTATGCCCTAGAGACTGCCACCAAAGTAGCGCCTACAGAACTTACTGTTTACATCCAAGGAGAAAGTGGGGTAGGAAAAGAATCTTTTTCCAAAATTATACACGACCAAAGTCCGCGCAAGCACAAACCATTTATCGCCATCAATAGTGGCGCTATTCCCGAAGGAACAATCAACTCGGAGCTATTTGGTCACGAAAAAGGTGCTTTTACTGGTGCGGTAGATACTAGAAAAGGCTATTTTGAAACCGCCAATGGTGGAACCATTTTTTTAGACGAAATTGGCGAACTTCCTCTAGAAACACAATCAAGACTTCTGCGCGTGTTGGAATATGGAGAATTCATCAAAGTAGGTTCTTCACAAGTACAAAAAACAGATATCCGCGTCATTGCAGCCACCAACAAAGACCTACTCAAAGAAGCTGAAAAAGGCAAGTTTAGAGAAGATCTTTATTACCGACTTAGCACCTTGCCCATTTTTGTGCCGCCATTAAGGCAGAGAAAAGAAGACATCATGTTGCTTTTTAGAAAATTTACTTTTGACTGCCAAGAAAAATACCGCAACCAAGATTTTGAACTCTCCCCGGAAGCTGAAGAATTATTGGTGAATTACGCTTGGCCAGGTAATATTAGGCAACTTAGAAACATCACTGAGCAAATTTGTATTTTGGAAAATTCACCCTACATAATACCAAAAACTTTGGAAAATTATCTTCCAAAAACTAGGAGTAGTCTGCCGGCATTACAACAAGAAAAGGGAGAGCAAAAAGAAAATTTTACCGAACGAGACATTTTTTATAAAGTGCTTTTTGGTCTAAAAAATGACATTTCTGATTTGAAACAAATTGTGTTGGAATTGCTCAAAAACAGTCAAGATAAAGAAGCCATCATACAAAAAAATGAATCGCTATTGCGCAGGGTAATGGCTGAAGAAGAAAGAAACCTTGAAGAAGAAGGTTTGGTCATTCACAAAGCCCTTGAAGAAAAAGTGCCTGAGGTTCAATATCATCACCCCAAAACCACCAGTGAAGACAACAGCTCCATTGTGATAGAGGCCGAGAATGTGGTGTCTGAAAATGAAAATTTGTCGATTGGAGACAAGGAAATAGAGCTCATAAAAAAAGCCCTTTTGAAAAACAGCGGAAGAAGAAAAAAAGCAGCAGATGATTTAGGTATCTCAGAACGCACCCTATATAGAAAAATAAACCAATATGAGATTGATATTTAGATTGGTGATTTTCGTAAGTGTTTTAGGACTTAGTTCTTGCAAGATTTATAGTTTCAAAGGCATTTCAATCCCAGCCGATGTGCAGACAGTTTCTATTCAATATCTAGATAACAACGCGGATTTAGTCAATCCCATATTGAGTCAAATCACCACAGAAAGACTTAAAGACAAATTTATTCAAGAAACCAACTTGAACTTGGTAAGTGAAGAAGGTGATTTTGCTTTTAGCGGTTTCATTACGGAATACCGCGTGGCGCCGGTAACAGCAGAGCAAGATGCACAAACAACCCTCAACAGTTTGACCATATCACTGCAGATAAAAATGATCTGCGAGAAGCATGAAGAATTAAATTTTGACAAAAGATTCACCAATTTCAAAAACTTTGATGCAAGCGCCAACTTCTCAGCGGAAGAAGAAAATTTGGTTGACGAAATATTGGAAAATTTAATCAATGAAATTTTTAACAAAGCAGCCATTAATTGGTAAATAATGAAACTAACAAATGAGAATATTAGCAAAATTGAGTCGCGACTCGGCGATTTGAAAGACTTGGTAAAAAAGAAACCTTGGTTTGAGGCTGCACATATATTATTGGCAAGAAAAGCTATTGTAGAAAAATCCACTCAAGCCAAAGACATATTATTTGAGGCTTCCCTCCATGCTGGTGACCGACGTATTTTAAAACAACTAATCGATTTACCTAAGGAAGCGAAACCAAAAAAGAAACCGCAAGTTGAAACAAAAAAGAAAGCTGCACCAGCGAAAAAAGAAAACCAAGGCAGAGCTAAAATTGAAAAGATAACTGAACCTGTTAAAATTGAAGTCAAAAAAACGGCAAAACCCACTAAAGCAAGACATCCGATAAAACTAGAATCTAAGCCAGAAACAAATGAATTGGTGCGCATCGAAATGCCTGCGCAACCCAGCAAGCCAAGAGAAATTATTTTGGGTGAAAAAAAGGAGAAGGGCAAAAACAAAAAGAAAGCCACAAAAAGACAAAACAAAAGCTATGACCCAATTGAAGCCTTGGCTAAAAAAATAGATGAGCCAGGTCAAACCACAGACTTTCTTTATTGGTTAAATGATTTAGATCAGCAAAAAATAGACAGTCAAGTTAAACACACCAATGAAGAAGCCATAATTGAAAAGTTTATTAAAGAACAACCCAAGGTTCGGAAACCTCAAAAAAACAAAGAATATAAATTGGTCAATGAAAAAGAACAAAAAGGAGAGAATCAGTGGGTAACAGAAACATTGGCCGAGGTATATATAAGACAAGGACTGATTTCAAAAGCCATAGACATTTACAAGACCCTCAGTTTGCAAAATCCTTCTAAAAAAACTTATTTCGCGAATCTTATCAAAAAACTGAAAAAACAAAATGTTTAACATACTTATCATACTAGCCATCGTGGCTTCGCTGCTGCTTATACTTTTGGTAGCCATCCAAAATCCAAAAGGTGGTGGATTGGCTTCCAATTTTTCAGGAGCCAACCAAATGTTGGGCGCAAGAAGAACCAATGAGGAAGTAGAAAGATTTACATGGATATTGTCCGTAGCTTTGCTCATTGTATCATTAAGTACGATGTTTTTTGTCAACTCTGGTGATTTAGAGGAAAAACAGTCCAGATTTCAAGAAAATATAGACAATGCTGAGTTCATACCGAATGCGGCAGATGGAGGTGCAGCACTTCCGCCTCTGGAGCAAGAAAATAATGCACAATAATTTTAAATTATAAACCCTTCTGAATGTTGGGTGTTCAAAAACTATGGCAGTTCAGGAATTACAAGACGATACCTTTGCCCAACTGGCGAAAAACGAAGAAAAAATCATTGTAAAATTTCATGCAAATTGGTGCGGGAGTTGTAAACTTTTCGCGCCCAAGTTTAAACGTTTGTCAGAGGACGAACAATTCAATGGCATCCATTTTGTAAAAATAAATGCTGAGGAAAATCCTCAAGCTCGTCAATGGGCCAAAGTAGACAATTTACCTTTTTTCGCCACGGTTAAGAATACTTCCATTCAAAATGCTCTTTCTACCAACAAAGAAGATAAAGTTGTGGAATTTTTAAATGAACTGAAAAAATGAAGATAGCTTCCATAAAAAAGTTGGTCAACCTATACGATGTAGAAGAATTAAAAAAAGCAGAAGAATCGTTTTATGCAGAAGAAAACCCCAGTATAGAAATTGAAGGAGATGACCTTGGGGAAAAATTGACCCATGTTTTGGCTGCAATTGACATTAAACGAGACGTGCAAAATGGAGCAAAACTTAACGAAGCCATTCGTTCTTTTAGCCAAAGAGTTCGCTCGAGCATAAGCTGAAATAGTTTAAGGTATTTTAACTACAAAAAAAGATTCACAAATTGTTGAAAATTACAATCTAAAGTAGTTCTAAAAAGCAATGTAAAAGGGTGTAGATTGTAGCACAAATTTTTATTTTTGTACGCAAGTTTAGACTGCATGTCCAAGGTAATAAAAATCAAAAAAGGAAAAGACCTAAAATTGGCAGGAAAAGCTTCTTTAGAAGTTCAAAGTATTCAATCAAAAACCTATGCGGTTAAACCTCAAGAATACCCATTTGTTTGGCCAAAATTAAATGTAAAAGTAGGTGATGAAGTCAAAGCAGGAACTTCACTTTTTTATGACAAAGCATTTGACAAAGTGCAGTTTTGCGCACCTGTAAGTGGCGAAGTTGTTGAAATCAATAGGGGAGAAAGAAGGGTAATAAAAGAAATTGTAATTCTTGCAGACGAAAAAATTAAGTACGAAAAATTCGATACAAAATCATTTAAGACTTTCTCAAAAGAACAAATAATAGAAGCACTATTGGCGGCTGGTCTTTGGCCAACCATAACCCAAAGGCCTTTTGGCACATTAGCCAATTATAATGAAACGCCCAAAGCCATCTTTGTGGCAGGTTTTGACTCTGCTCCGCTAGCTGCGGATTACGCCTTTGTTCTACATGACCAAAAAGAGCATCTTCAAGCAGGCATTTCTGCAATAACAAAACTGACTCAAGGCAAAGTGCATCTAAACCTCCATCAAAGCCAACGCACAGATGCATGCTTTGATTTAGAGGGAATCCAAAAAAATATATTTAATGGCAACCATCCATCAGGTTTGTTGGGGGTGCAAATTAATCATATAGACCCCATCAATAAGGGTGATATCGTGTGGACGCTACATGCGACAGATTTGGCCAAGATTGGTCGTTTTTTCTTAACGGGCGAATATCGAGCAGAAAAGAAATTTGCCCTTGCTGGCTCCCAGGTAAATCAGCCGCAGTATTTTCACGCCATAGAGGGTATTGCCCTTAATGAATTGTTAGGCGAGAGGCTAAAAAAAGGAGAAACCCGATTAATTGAAGGTAATGTTCTTACAGGGAAGCAAATTAAAAAAGAAAGCTATCTGTCTTCGAGTACAAACGAAATCACTGCTATTCCCGAGGGCAAAGAATATGAATTCTTGGGTTGGTTGTTTCCTAGCTATGCAAGACCAACGTTATCGAAATCAATGCCCAATTATTGGCTTGAAAGAAAAGAATATCAAGTGAATACCAATACGCATGGAGAAGAACGTGCTTTTGTGGTATCTGGTGAATACGAAAAAGTTCTTCCGATGGACATAATGCCTGTACAACTGTTAAAAAGCATCTTGGCAAATGACATCGAAGCTATGGAAAATCTTGGCATCCTAGAAATATTGCCTGAAGATTTGGCCTTATGCGAGTTTGTATGTAGCTCAAAAATAGAGGTCCAAAAAATAGTAAACCAAGGAATTGAACTTATGTTACAAGAAGGATAAAAATGAAATTTCTGAGAAATTACGTAGAGAAAATCAAGCCAAACTTTGAAGAAGGAGGTAAGTTACATTTTTTACACTCAACCTTTGACGCCTTTGAAACATTTTTGTTTGTGCCCAATCACGTTACCAAAAATGGTGTGCATATTCGCGATGGTATCGATATCAAACGTACCATGTTTATGGTTATTGTAGCCCTTATACCTGCCACCCTTTTTGGCATGTGGAATGTTGGCTATCAGCACTTCTTGTCGATGGGTCAAAGTGCAAGTTTTTTTGATGCTATGTGGTATGGTACTTTGCAAACATTGCCCATCATTGTGGTGAGTTATGCTGCAGGACTGGGCGTGGAATTTGCATTTGCGCAGGTAAAGAAGCACCCTGTTTCTGAAGGTTTTTTAGTTAGTGCCTTATTAATACCATTGTGTTTGCCGCCAGACATTCCTCTTTGGATGGTAGCAATAGCCACCATTTTTTCCGTAGTAGTTGGTAAAGAAGTTTTTGGTGGAACTGGAATGAATATACTTAACCCCGCACTTACAGCCCGAGTTTTTCTATATTTCGCCTATCCGGGCGCCATGAGCGGAGGATACGATGTTTGGGTTGCCAATGCGTCAGATGGCTATACAGGTGCAACCAATTTGGCGGAAGTATACAATGCAAGTAATGCGGGAGAACACTTCCATTCAAACACACTTCAAGCAAGTGCTTGGGACAGCTTTATGGGGTGGATACCGGGCTCGATTGGGGAAACATCGACACTAATGTGTTTATTGGGTGCAGCATTCCTCATTTTTATAGGTATTGGTTCTTGGCGAATTATTCTTTCAACATTTATCGGAGGTGCAGTAATGGGTCTTATTTTAAATTTGGTAGGTGGAAATGCATACTATGAAATGCCGTTTTATTACCATTTAATTATTGGTGGTTTTGCTTTTGGTGCCATTTTCATGGCCACTGATCCAGTAAGCGCAGCACAGACCAATAGAGGAAAAATATTGTACGGATTTCTCATTGGGGTTCTTACCGTTTTAATTCGTGTATTCAATCCCGCATATCCTGAAGGGATTATGATGGCCATTTTGTTAATGAATGTATTTGCGCCATTGTTTGATTATTATGTTGTAAAAAGTAACATCAAAAAAAGATTATCGCGTGTCAAAGCTTAACAAAAACAGTAATTTTTACATACTTGGTTATGCGGTTATGCTAACCATTGTTTTAGGAACTTTGTTGCCAACCGTCGCGGGGGCGCTAAAGTCAAAAATTGTAAGCAACAAAGAATTTGAAAAAAAGAAATTCATCCTTACCGCAGGCTTGGGTCATGATAAGCTTGCAACAATGACAGATGAAGAAATAAATCTATTGTACGATAACAATGTAGAAAGTACAGTAATTAATGTGGAGGGCCAAAATATGGATAGAACAGCAGATGCAGTTATTGTTGCAAAAGAGTATAAGCTAGCCAAGGACCAAAGATCTTTGCCCGTATATATCATTTCATCTGAAAAAGAAAAATCTTATGTTTTTCCAATGCATGGCTATGGTTTATGGGATGAAATTTGGGGTTATGTAGCGCTCGAAAAAGACGGACAAACCATAAAGGCGGTAGTTTTTGACCACAAAGGGGAGACCCCAGGTCTTGGGGCACGAATTTCTAGTGAGGAGATTCAAAAAAGATTCTCTGGGAAATCTATTTTCGACGAATCTAATAACTTGGTTTCTGTAGCCATGCAAAAAGGCGAGGGAAATGATTATGCAACTAAAGAAAACCAAGTAGATGGTATGAGTGGTGCAACCATTACAGGAGTTGGCCTCAACAACATGCTTATAGAATACTTTACATTATACAAAAACTTTATAACTTCAATTGGGCAATAAGATGAGTGAAGCTTTAGTAGAAAAACAAAAACAAGAAAAAGAACCATTATTTTCAAAAAAGAATCGGAAGCTAATCAGCAATCCACTTGATTCTGACAATCCAATAACGGTTCAAGTTTTGGGTATTTGCTCAGCACTCGCTGTAACTATTAAGCTAAAACCATCATTTATCATGGGCATTGCCGTATTTTTTGTTATGGTTTTAAGCAGTTTGGTTATTTCATTGATAAGAAATTCTATTCCCTCAAGAATTAGAATTATAGTTCAGTTAGGCGTCGTAGCAACTTTGGTAGCGATTGTTGATCAAATTTTACAGGCGTATGCCTACGATATATCTAAACAGTTGTCTGTTTTTGTTGGCCTAATTATTACCAATTGTATTATTATGGGTCGTATCGAGGCCTTTGCTTTAGGTAATAAGCCTTGGCCAAGTGTTTTAGACGCAGCAGGCAATGCGCTAGGTTACGCAGCCATCCTATTGATTGTCGCGTTTTTTAGAGAATTATTGGGTTCTGGCTCTTTCTTTGATATCAAAGTTTTAGGCGACTGGTACACGCCAAATGGGGTAATGACCAATACAGCTGGAGCCGCCATTATTCTAGGTTTATTAATTTGGGCACAAAGAGCAAGAAACGGATACGTAGAAGACTAAACAAATGGAAAATCTATTAAATATATTCATCAAATCTATTTTTGTTGAGAACATGATTTTTGCCTATTTCCTGGGCATGTGTTCTTATTTAGCTGTTTCAAAAAAAATAGATACTGCGGTGGGTCTTGGCTTTGCCGTAATCTTTGTATTGGGTATTACAATACCATTAAATTGGTTGGTGTATAATTATGTTTTAAAAGAAGGATCTTTGGCTTGGCTCAATAATATGGGTATTTCCAAAGAAATGGCTGACTTTTCAAAAGTAGATTTAGAAGTATTGAAGTACATAGTCTTCATCGCCGTAATTGCTTCCTTTGTTCAGCTAACCGAAATGGTTATTGAAAAAGTTTCACCTTCTTTATACAATGCATTAGGAATTTTCTTACCCCTAATTGCTGTAAACTGTTCTATTCTCGGGGGAGCATTGTTTCTTCCCGGAAGAGAATACACCTTTCCAGAGTCCTTGGCTTTTGGATTTGGGAGTGGAATAGGGTGGCTTATGGCCGTGGTTGCCTTAGCAGCAATAAGAGAAAAAATACAATATAGCAATGTTCCAAAACCTTTACGAGGTTTAGGCATTACATTTATAACAGTAGGTCTAATGGCCTTTGGGTTTTTAAGTTTTATGGGTTTTAAACTACCATTTTAAGATGCTATTTTTAGAAATAAACACAGCTGTAATTTTAGTAGGAGCTTCTGTCTTTACCATCATTATTTTGATGTTGGTATTGATGCTACAAGTGGCCGCCAAAAGATTGATTTCTCAAGGCAATGTTCAAATACAAATCAATGGAGAAAAGACAGTCCAAACGGAAGTAGGAGGAACACTCCTTAGTGCCTTGCAAGATAGTGACTTGTTTTTGCCTTCTGCTTGTGGTGGAGGTGGAACTTGTGCCATGTGCGTTTGTCAAGTTCAAGAAGGTGGCGGAGAGATTTTGGCTACAGAAAAAAGTCAAATTAAAAGAAAAGACCAAAAAGATCACTTTAGATTGGCTTGCCAAGTCAAGGTGAGAGAGGATATGAAAGTGCAAATACCTGATGAGGTATTTGGTATTAAAAAATGGGAATGCGAAGTGGTGTCAAACTACAATGTGGCATCGTTTATTAAAGAATTTGTGGTAAAACTGCCTGAAGGCGAAACATTGGATTTTGAAGCGGGTGGATATATTCAGGTAGATGTACCCAAATGTGAAGTCGCATATAAAAATATTGACATTACGGCACATCCCGAATTGGTGGCTGAAGGAAGAGACCCTCAAGATTTTAAGTCAGAATGGGATAAATATGGTTTGTGGGATTTAAAAATGAAAAATCCAGAACCCATTTTCCGAGCGTATTCCATGGCCAATCATCCGGCGGAAGGTAATATTATTATGCTCAATATTCGTATTGCTACACCTCCTTGGGATCGAGCCAATAACAGATGGATGGATGTAAACCCAGGAATTTGTTCTTCTTTTGTATTTGATTGTAAACCAGGTGATAAAGTGACTATATCTGGCCCATACGGTGAGTTTTTTATCAAAGAAACGGAAGCAGAAATGTTGTACATTGGTGGTGGGGCAGGAATGGCACCAATGAGAAGTCATTTATTTCATTTATTTCATACGCTCAAAACAGGCAGGAAAGTAACCTATTGGTATGGTGGACGATCTAAAAGAGAACTTTTTTACCTAGATCACTTTAAAGAAATAGAGAAGCAGTTTCCTAATTTTCAGTTTCATATAGTCTTGTCAGAACCAAAAGAAGAAGATAATTGGAAAGCGAAACAAAATGTGGATGACAAAAATGGAGATGGATTTATAGGGTTTGTTCACCAAGCAGTAATAGACCAATATTTGAGCTCGCACGAAGCACCTGAAGATATTGAATTTTACTTTTGTGGACCACCACTAATGAACCAAGCTGTGCTTAAAATGTGCGACGATTGGGGCATTCCAGAGGAAAACGTCTCATTCGACGATTTTGGTGGCTAAAATACATGCCCATTACCGAACACTTGTAGTCTTAACAAGCTTGTTTTTTGTGGCCTGCGGTGGTCAATCAGAAAAGCTACTTTCTGGTAATACAATGGGTACTAGCTACTCGATAAAATATTTTGGCGAACAAACCATTGAGCAGGAAAAGGTAGATTTTCTTTTGGACTCTTTCAACCAAGTGCTCTCTACATATTTACCAAAATCGCACATTAGCAAATTCAATCATGATTACAACTTTTTTTTACAATCTTCTACACATCCTTGGTTGTACCGTGTAGCGATAAAAAGCAAACAAGTATGGTTAAATACTGGTGGTTATTTTGATATTAGCGCAGCTCCACTTTTTAATGCATATGGTTTTGGAGAAGAACAAAAGCAAGAAATAAATGCCTACCTGAGAGATTCACTACTTCAGCTAGTGGGTATGGATAAATTGATTTTTACAGATAAGACCTTACAAAAAGTAGATGTCCGAACACAAATCAATGCAAATGCGATTGCCAAGGGATATGGTGTAGATATTTTGGCACAATTTTTAGATGGGCAAGGCGTGCAAAATTATTTGATTGAGATTGGGGGAGAATTGAGAGCCAAGGGGAAAAATGCCCATGGTGAATGGTGGTCTATTGGCATCAATAAACCGACAAGTGGTGCGTCAATAAAATCACAAATAAAGCAGTTAGAACTCCAAAATCAATCTATTGCAACTTCTGGAAATTATCGCAACTATTACCAAGAAAAAGGTAAAAAGATAGTGCATACCATCAATCCAAAAACTGGATTGGCTGAAGAAAATAATATGGTAAGTGCAAGTATTTTGGCTAAAAATTGCTTGGAGGCTGATGCTTATGCTACTGCCGTTATGGCTATGGGATTCCCAAAATGCCTTTCTGTATTTCAACACAAGAAAATCTCGGCGTATTTGATTTATGAAAAAAATGGTTTGATGGTAGATACCACAATTGGTAAACTCAATATCTTGAAATGAACAAGCACAATTTTTTAATTGCCAATCTTAGGAAACTCGTTTAATTTTTTTCGATCTCCCTGGCAGGCTTCGCCTACTTTACTTCCACAAAGTCCACATTCCCCTATCTCATTGGCTAGTAGTGGATTTTGACTGGCACAGCCACCCCGAACCTCTCCATCTTTCACAAAAAACAGTCGTATGGCAAAACCTGCAGTAACAATGCCCACTAGGACTATAGACAAAAGAAGTGTAGTCATTTTGCCATTCAAAAGTACTAGAATTTTTGTCTGACTTAAACTATTTTGGCTTGATTATTGTATTTAAAGGGTAGTTGTTTAAAAGTGAAAAAATAAAATCGTTTTCTACCATCCTAGTTTTTCTTCTACTTTTAAATATTTTGGCTTTTTCTTTAGGGCAAAAGATTCATAGAAATATTCAGGCAAACTTGGCCAAAACAGAAAAAGTTTCTTTTCATTCTTGGGAAGTTTTGAGTTGGTCTTATTCGTTTCTCCGTTATATTGCCCCTCAAGGTAAGCAGTAGATGGTAAAAAATATATCTCAACAAGATCTTTATGACCGAATTTCTGCCCTAAAGCTGCACCATGTTCTTTTTTGGACGCTCTATTTTCTATTTTGGTATTTCCTTAACAAAAATTCAAATGGTGAGACGTTTGCGCTATTTAATGCCATAAAATTGGTTGTGTATCATGGCGCAGCAAGCTACTTCAACATTTATGTATTGTTGCCTCAATTTTTAAAGAAAAAGCTCTATTTCAGTTATTTCATTTCACTTTTTATGCTTATTTCTTTAATTTCTTTTCTGGTTATAATTACCTATTATTTTGTTGATTTTATCCCTGATCAAACCAAATCCTCACTATGGAGTCAGCGCTTTTTTGTATTCAATGCAATTAGCGTATCCTATACAGTAGCAGTCACTTCTTCGCTAAAACTGGTTAAAAATTGGTACGACAGAGAGCAACAAGCAAAAAATTTAGAGAAACTAAACATAGAGGCAGAATTAAAATACCTAAAAAGTCAAATCAATCCTCATTTTTTATTTAACAGTTTAAACGGTGTTTATGCATTGGCTTTGCAGAAGGATAGTAAAACACCAGAGATGATATTAAAACTGTCTGAAATGCTTCGTCATTTATTGTATAGTGGAAATCATGAATGGGTAAGCTTAGAGGAAGAGATAGACTATCTAAAAAACTACTTATCGTTTGAAAAATTTCGTCTTAAAGATAGGCTAGAGGTGAAATTTTCAATACTTGGAGATATTAGAAATAAAAAAATAGCTCCGATGCTCTTTTTACCTTTCGTAGAAAATGCTTTTAAACATGGAGTGAATAAGCAAACAAAAGCAAGTTTGATCGAAGGGAAAATAAAAGTGGATGACAATAAGTTAAACTTTCAACTAGAAAATAATATTGCTAAAATTCTCACCAAATCAGACAATAACAGTGGAGGAATAGGTCTACAAAACATTCAAAAAAGACTTAAATTGATGTATCCTACAAGTTCAACTTTAGAAATTGAAAATCAAAAAGATAAATTTACCGTAAAATTTAGTATTGACTTAAATGAAAATCAAGTGTTTAGCCGTAGATGATGAACCATTGGCTTTGGATATTATCCAGACCTTCGCCAAAAAAAATACAGAGATAGAAAAATTGTGGATAGCGTCGAACGCGGTTTCTGCTGCTGAAATTCTTCGAAAAAACCCTATTGATGTCATGTTTCTAGACATCCAAATGCCACAGATTACGGGGTTAGAATTTATTCGAAAACTTCAAGATCCACCATTGATTATTTTCACTACCGCATATAGCAATTACGCAGTAGAAGGTTTTGAAGTAAATGCGATAGATTACATATTAAAACCTTTTTCTATAGATCGTTTTGAAAAAGCTGTCAATAAAGCAATAAATCAACTTAAGGCACCAGATCAAAATAATGTCAATAGGGGACAAAATGATTTTTTATACGTAAAAGCCAATCATCAGCAAAATAAGGTGTACCTAAAAGACATCAAATATGTAGAGGCTTTTGCAGATTATGTGAAAATATTTGCAGCGGACAAGCGATATGTTACTTTGCAGACAATGAAAAATATGGAGGCACAACTCCCAAAAAAAACGTTTATTCGAGTTCACCGTTCGTACATAGCTGGGCTTAATCATATAGACTCATTCACCAATAATTCTTTGCTAATTGATGGTAAAAAAATACCTGTAGGTAAAAATTATAGAAATATTTTTCTCCAGACGATTCAACAAAATAAATTTTTATCATAACATATGGATTCCAAACAAATTGCTTTTCAAAGGTTGCTTGATATAATGGACGAGTTGCGAGAGAAATGTCCTTGGGATAAAAAGCAAACGTTCAAATCACTAAGACATTTAACAATTGAAGAAACATTTGAACTCTCTGAAGCAATTGTAAATGAGGATTTTGAAGAAATTAAAAAAGAGCTTGGCGATTTATTTTTGCATTTGGTTTTTTACAGCAAAATTGCTTCCGAACAAAAGAAATTTGATGTAGAAGATGTCCTCAATCAGCTATGTGAAAAACTCATAAGACGTCACCCACATATTTATGGTGATATAAAAGTAAAGAATGATGAAGAGGTAAAGCAAAACTGGGAACAGATAAAACTAAAAGAAGGAAACAAGAGTGTTTTGGGTGGCGTACCAAAAGTTTTACCAAACTTGGTAAAGGCTTTAAGGATGCAAGACAAAGCAGCACAAGTAGGTTTTGACTGGCCTAAGAAAGAACTGGTTTGGGAAAAATACCATGAAGAGCTTCAAGAATTTATAGAAAGCAAAAACATCACGGAAAAAGAGGAAGAATTTGGTGATATGTTGTTCAGCTTAGTAAATATTGCAAGATGGGAAGGAATAAATCCTGACGATGCGCTTGAAAATGCAAACAAAAAATTTCGAAATCGATTTGAATTCATCGAAGCAAAAGCAAAAAAAATGGGTGTATCTCTAAATGAAATGTCACTTAAAGAAATGGACAAATTGTGGGAAGAAGCAAAAGGAGATTAAAAAAACATACCTGCCACCGCTGCTGTCATCAAACAAGCAAATGTTCCACCAATAAGTGCGTATAGTGCCATCTGAGATAGCTGGGTTTTCTTATTTGGAGCAATTGAACTAATGCCTCCAATTTGGATTCCTATAGAAGCTATATTGCTAAAACCGCTCAATGCATAGGTTAAAATAATGATACTCCTCTCATTTGAGAAAAGTCCACTATTTTTAAATTCACCTAGATGTATATATGCGAAAAACTCATTTAAAACAGTTTTTTCACCGATCAATTGTCCGGCAACAAAAATATCTTCTAAAGGAATGCCAATAACAAATGCCAGAGGGGCAAATAGAATACCCAATATATACTGTAGCGTTAATTTTTCCTGTCCAAAACTGTTGTTATTTGCTATGTATGCATTGAAATCTCCAATGTTGCCCAACAGGCCAAAAAGGTAGTTAATCATAGCAACAAATGCAGTGAAAACTAAAAGCATAGCACCTACATTGACAGCCAACTTGACACCTTCGCTTGTCCCGTTTGTGATGGCTTCAAGAATATTTTTTCCTATTTTATCTTTTGATATTTCTAAATCGCTGTTTATGGCTTCCGTTTCAGGAATTAATATTTTCGCCATAATTAGTGCGGCTGGCGCACTCATGATGCTTGCCGAGAGTAAATGGGTAGCAAAAACTAATTGCTCTGAAGTACTAGCTCCACCTAAAAATTGAATGTAAGCAGCGAGTACGCCGCCCGCGATGGTTGCCATACCACCAGTCATTAGTGCATTTATTTCTGATTTGGTCATTTTAGGAATGTAAGGTTTAACCAAAAGAGGGGCCTCCGTTTGACCTAAAAATATATTGCCCGCTGCTGCCAAGCTTTCAGATCCACTTAACTTCATTACTTTCATCATCACCCAAGCGATGCCCTTAACAACTCTTTGCAAGATCCCTAAATAATAAAGCACAGAGGTAAGTGCTGAAAAGAAAACTATAGTTGGAAGAACCTTAAACACAAAAATATATCCTACTTCTGCAATCTGACCTGTGTTGCTATCAACTACATTCACCAAATCAGGCCACGCCCCAAAAACAAAATCTGCTCCCTCAAAAGTAAAAGACAACAAAATGGTAAATCCTTTGGCAAGCGCGTCAAAAAAACCTTTTACAAAAGGCACCTTAAATATTAAGAATGCGAATAAAAGCTGAAGCCCGAGTCCAGAAAAGACCAAACGCCAATTGATTTGCTTTTTATTTTTGCTAAACAAGAAGGAAATCCCCAAAAGGATGAGTAAACCCAAAACCCCTCGTGCAACAGAAATCAATGAAAAATGCACGCTACAAATAAAAGGATTCTGTTAATTTAAATGCTAGTTCTAGACCAACGTATTGTATTCATTCTAATTAAACAACCTAACTAGGACAGCAAAAATCATTTAAAGTATTTTTGAAGTCCACTAATATGTCTAGTGACCAAGTTTATAAGCCCAAAAACAAAGTTCGAATAGTTACTGCTGCATCTCTATTTGATGGCCACGATGCCGCGATAAATGTTATGCGGCGAATTATTCAATCTACCGGATGTGAAGTAATTCACCTAGGACATGATAGAAGTGCCGAAGAAGTAGTAAACACGGCAATCCAAGAAGATGCAAATGCCATAGCTATGACCAGTTACCAAGGAGGACACATGGAGTATTTTAAGTACATGCGTGACTTATTGGTTGAAAAAGGCGCAAAACATATAAAAATTTTTGGTGGAGGGGGTGGAACCATTTTACCAAAAGAAATAGAGGAACTTCAGGCTTACGGAATCAACAAAATATATCATCCAGATGATGGACGCTCTATGGGTTTACAAGGTATGATAAATGATTTGGTGAGTAAATCAGATTTTCCTTCAGGTAAGCATCTAAATGGTGCATTTAAGCAGTTGAATAAAACCAACCATGCAGCTATTGCTAAGGTAATTTCTGGGGCAGAGAATTTTCCCAGTAACTACCTAGATCAATTAAATTCAATAAGTCAAAAAGCAAAACAATGTAATGTCCCCATTCTAGGTATCACTGGGACTGGAGGTGCAGGAAAAAGCAGCTTGGTTGACGAATTAATTCTACGATTTCTAAGATCATTCCCCGAAAAAAATCTTGCAATAATTTCAGTAGATCCATCCAAAAGAAAAACAGGTGGAGCCTTGTTGGGAGATAGGATAAGAATGAATAGCATTAAAGACAAGCGAGTATACATGAGATCCCTAGCAACCCGACAGGCCAATTTAGCTCTTTCAAAACATATAGATACAGCTATTGATATTCTTAAAGTTTCAAATTTTGATTTGATTATTTTGGAAACTTCTGGAATAGGTCAAAGTGACACAGAAATTGCAGATCATAGTGATCTTAGCTTATATGTGATGACGCCTGAATATGGAGCAGCTACCCAACTTGAAAAAATTGACATGTTGGATTATGCAGACCTAGTGGCCATTAATAAATTTGATAAAAGGGGAGGCTTAGACGCTTTAAAAGGCGTAAAAAAACAATTTCAACGAAACAACAAATTATTTGACCAAGATGTGAGCTCAATGCCTGTTTACGGCACAATTGCAAGTCAATTTAATGATATGGGTGTAAATGAGCTTTTCCAAAAAATAATTCAAGTACTCAACGATAAGTGCGGGCAAAATTTTAAATCATCAAATAAAAATGAATTTGGCAAATCTGAAAAACAATATATCATTCCAGCAAAAAGAGTTCGCTACCTCAGTGAAATTTCTGAAAACAACAGGTCTTATCAAAAATGGCTGGAAGAGCAAAGTGAAATAGCACAAGAACTTTATGCCCTGCAAAAAGCAAAAAAAACCATAGATCCAGAAAACAATAACGTGGTTGAAGCACTGGAACAAGCTTTTGAAAAAAAGAAAATGCAACTAGATGCATCATGTTGGGACAATATAAATAATTGGGAAAATGAATTGGCACGTTATAAAGCAAAAACCTACGCTTACTTGGTAAGGAAAAAAGAAATTAAAGTGGAAACCCATACCAAATCACTTGCACATCAAAATATCCCAAAAGTAAGTTTGCCAAGCTACCAAGCATGGGGTGATATTTTGAAATGGAAACTCAAAGAAAATGTTCCAGGTAAATTTCCATTTTCCGCAGGCATTTATCCTTTTAAAAGACAGGGTGAAGATCCTACCCGAATGTTTGCAGGAGAAGGTGGCCCCGAGAGAACAAATAGAAGATTTCACTACCTAAGTAAGGGTATGCCTGCAAAAAGACTAAGTACGGCTTTTGATTCAGTAACTTTATATGGAAATGACCCTGATTACCGACCTGATATTTACGGAAAAATAGGTAACGCTGGCGTAAGTATATGCTGTTTAGATGATGCCAAAAAACTTTACTCAGGGTTCAATTTGGCAGAGAACTCTTGTTCAGTTTCGATGACAATTAATGGGCCAGCACCCATATTGTTGGCTTATTTCATGAATACTGCAATAGATCAACAATGTGAATTATACATAAAAAAAGAAGGGCTAGAAAAAAAGCTAAGGCAAAAAATTAAGCAATATTTTGATGAAAGAGGGACCGTGCAACCACAATACAATGGCGAACTTCCTGAAGGAAATAATGGGTTGGGCCTTATGTTACTTGGTTTAAGTGGTGAAGATGTGCTGCCGGTAAATATTTATCAAAAAATTAAAAAGGACACGTTAAAAATTGTTCGAGGAACCGTTCAAGCAGATATTCTCAAAGAAGACCAAGCACAAAATACTTGTATTTTTTCTACAGAATTTGCTTTGAAGATGATGGGTGACGTTCAAGAATATTTTATTGAAAAACAAGTAAGGAATTTTTACTCAGTATCTATTTCAGGTTATCATATTGCAGAAGCAGGTGCCAACCCAATTACACAATTGGCGTTTACCCTCGCCAATGGATTTACTTATGTTGAATATTATTTAAGTCGTGGAATGGATATCAACAAATTTGGGCCTAATCTCAGCTTTTTCTTTAGCAATGGCATAGATCCAGAATATGCTGTAATCGGCAGGGTGGCAAGACGAATATGGGCCAAAGCAATGAAATTGAAATATGGTGCAGATGAAAGAAGTCAAATGTTGAAATACCATATTCAAACAAGTGGTAGAAGTTTGCACGCTCAAGAAATAGACTTCAATGACATAAGAACAACTCTACAAGCTTTGTATGCCATCTATGACAATTGTAATTCCCTACATACCAACGCTTACGACGAAGCCATCACCACACCCACTGAAGACAGTGTTAGGCGGGCTGTTGCTATTCAATTAATTATAAACCGTGAGTTGGGTTTAGCAAAAAACGAAAATTCGCTTCAAGGCTCATTTATTATTGAAGAATTAACTGATTTAGTAGAAGAGGCAGTTCTTTTAGAATTTGATAAAATTACAGAAAGGGGAGGTGTTTTGGGCGCTATGGAAACGATGTATCAAAGAAGTCAAATTCAGGAAGAAAGTTTATACTACGAAACATTAAAGCATACAGGAGAATACCCCATTGTAGGTGTGAATACGTTTTTAAATAGTAAAGGAAGTCCTACAATAATACCAAATGAAGTAATCAGAGCAACCAAAGAGGAAAAAGAGCAACAAATAATGTTATTAAATACACTTCACACCATTCGAAAAAATGAATCAGAAGATGCCTTAAAAAATATTCAGCAAGTTGCTTTGGACAATAAAAATATATTTGAAAGCCTCATGGAAGTAACTAAAGTTTGTTCGCTGGGTCAAATCACAGATGCATTATTTAATGTGGGTGGTCAGTACAGACGTAATATGTAATTTGTTAAAATTTAAAAGAAAAACCTCCGTTTATTCCTCTTCCCGGAGATACCAAGCCGCTCGAATAAGTTTTGTATCTTTTGTCTAGTAAGTTTTCAATGTTAAGATGCAGCAAAAAACGCTTTAATACCAAAAACTGAGAATTGATATGAAAAACTGCCCATGCTGGAGCATAGGGCTTTCCTTCTTTATTTAATGCATATATATGAGGTTTGGCTCTTTCAGATAAAGAAAGGCGATGATAAGGCATACTTGCATTCCACTGGCAAAGTACTTCCAAACGATGCGAACCAAAATATTTTCTTAATGCCATATGTCCAAAATTTGGTGTTACATGCCGAAGCGAGCTCCCATTACTTTGTTTTCCGTTTATAAAAGTAGCTTGTCCATGTAAAACAATCTCATTTTTAAATACACATTTAAATTTTGCTTTTACCCCAATTATTTCCCCTGAGGCAATATTTTCTAGACGCTGTACTTGGCTTAATACATTCATATAAAGCATGCTGTCTAACCCGTTGATTTGACTGTTTTGCCTTGCCATGGCGTCATTTAATTTGGTGTAGAAACCTCCAACATATAGCTGGTTCTTTTTAAAGAAATTTGCTTGCCAGCCCAAATCTATATTGTACGTTTTTTCTGGTTTTAGAGTAGGATTGGGAACAATAACTTTTCCTGGTTCACTATCAAAAATTTTTGATAAATCGTCAATATTAGGTGCTCTAAAGCCTGTTGACAAGTTACTTGATACTTTATGTTTTTTGCTGAACCACTTAACCAATCCAATACTTTGACTTAAATTCCAATTTTCTTGACTAATTGAGTTGAGTTCATTAGCAATAAAAAAGCGGCCTAGGTTTGCTTTACTTTGAACCCGAGTTAGTCTAGTTCCGTATTCGAAAAACATGGATTTTTGAAACCAGTGTTTTTTAATTTTGGTGTAAAGACCAAGTGAGGTCCAATAAGAATTATCTGGATATCTACTTTGAATTTTGTTGGATGTATTTTGAACAATATTGTTCTGAATTCCATTTGAAGTTATGCTGTTTATAAGCCATTCAGCACCATAAAATATTTGCGTGGCACCAAATTTTTTAATGGCATCAAGATTTATAGAATGGGCTTGAACCTTATCTTTTAAGACATTTTGATAGGTTGAATTTAGTTTTCGGTATACTCTCCCTTCTAAGTTGTACTGATGTGCATAAATGAAATTTGCATGATTGAATAGCTTAGTCTTTTCCTTTAGCTTCACTTCAAAGCGATTCATCATCCATTTTTGTGGGCTGTAATCCCATTGGGCATTAACTAGTTGATTTTTGTTATCTTCTAAAATTAGGCGGTCATATCGAGGAATCGAACTTGTTTGAGCTAAGTATAGTCCATAATTAAATGAAAGCCGATTGGAGTGCTTGTATGCAACTTTTTGAATAAAATTTATTTGACTGTATGCTGTGCCAATTTGCTTCTTAGGTTGAAGATTTTTATATATACTATCTTGGCCATTTACTCTTTTTACAAATGAATTTCTCAAATATATTTCGGGGCCATTATTGCCCATCATTAAAGAACTAAACTTTTGACGGGTAATGGAACTAAGTAAAGAAAAATTATTCTTTCTCATGGTAATATCAGCGTGAATAGAATGTCCTTGTGAGGGAGAGAAATACAGAGAGCTTAGCTTGCCTTCAACGTTTTTTTTCCTTACAAAATCATTAGACAAAAAGTTTGCATGAATAACACCTCCGAGTGCATCAGATCCATAAATTACAGCGTTGGAACCATTGGTAATCTCAATATTTTTTAAAGCGAATGGGTCAATCATTAGCGTGTTGTGAAGATTACCTCCTCTAAATAGCGCATGGTTTAGACGAACGCCATCTACCATCAGCAAGATTCGGTTGGCAGCAAAACCCCTTATCATAGGACTTCCGCCACCAAGTTGACTTTTTTGAATGTATGCATCTCCTTGTAAGCCCATAGCGTCGGCAGCATTTTTTGGTAATGAAAATGCTATTTGGCGGGAGTTAACTATAAACACTGGTAACGGACTGCGTGTGCTTAGTTCTGGTTTTCGCTTTGCATTAATTACAAAAGCTTGGAATTCATTAGGTTTTGGAAGTAGAACTACTTTTTGGGTATCCATACCTAAAATTTTAATTTTCTTTATTCGGTAGCTAGGATGTTGTAAAATAATTAAACTTTCAGCAAATTGTATTTTGAACAAGCCTTTTTCGTTTGAAAATCCAAGCAATTTAGTCTGTTTGTAAACGGCCACATTTTGAAAAGGTTCTTGCGTTTCATCTACTATTTTAAGGATGGTATTTTGGGCCACCGACAAACATGATGCAAAGAACATCAAAACGCAAATAAATGAAGTTTTCAACGTCTGTTTAAGTTTTTAGGGCAAGTAGTATGCCTAATTCTTTTTTTTAGAAATTTTATCCAACCCTTCTAAAATAGTTCTGCAAGCCATTCGGATTTGTCTCGTACTTATGGTCAATGGCGGAGAAATTCTACAAGCACTCAAATCATATAGAAACCAGTCAGTAAATACACCATGTTTGAGGCAATAGTCAATTAAATACTGAGTGATTTTTTCGTTTTTAAGTTTTACTTTCAGCATCAAACCTTTACCGGTCACATGTTGAATGAGCGAGTGTTTTAGCAAGTCTTTAAACAGCATTTCTTTCTCTGCCACTTGCTCAACTAGTTTTTCTTTTTCGAGGGTTTTAAACATTGCAAGAGAAGTTGCGCAGGCCAAAGCATTCCCTCCGAAGGTTGTGATGTGTCCTAAAATTGGATTTTTTGCCAAGCTAAACATAACTTTTTTATTGCTAATAAATGCCCCCAAAGGAAGTCCCCCTCCAAAAGCTTTTGACAAGCATAAAACATCAGGCTCAACATTGTAACCTTCAAAGGCAAATAATTTACCTGTTCTTCCCATACCGGATTGTATTTCATCAAAAATGAGCAAAGCACCATTTTCTGTACAAACTTTTTTTAGCTGGTGAAGAAAAATTGGATTGGCTTGCAAATAGCCTGCTTCCCCTTGTATTGGCTCTATTATTACTGCTGCAGTTTTTGAAGTAATCTTTTTTAAATCATTTACTTCGTTAAACTCAACGAAGTCTATATCAGGAAGTAAAGGACTAAATTTATTGCTGAAGTATTTGTTATCCATTAGGCTTAATGCGCCATGAGTACTTCCATGGTAGGCATTTTTCATGGAGATAATTTGTGTACGATTGGTATGTTTTTTTGCTAGCTTCATTGCACCTTCAATGGCTTCGCTGCCAGAATTAACAAAATATACACTGTTTAACGCTTGAGGCAACTTTTCAGAAAGATATTGCGCTAGCCGGGTTTGATTCTTTTGAATAAATTCCCCATACACCATGAGGTGTAAAAATTTGGAGCTCTGTCTTCTTATAGCTCTTTTGATTGCTTTGTGTTGGTGACCAATATTGTTTACGGAAATTCCACCAATTAGGTCAAGGTACCATTTTTTATTGATGTCTTGAAGATAGCAGCCCTTGGCTCGTATAATTTCAAGCATAATTGGATTGTCACTAGTAGGAGCAATATGTGCTTGAAAAAGTTGACGTTGGCTAAGCATTAGCAAAAAAAAACCCTAGTTGTTCAACTAGGGTTTTTTATTAAATAATAAGATTGATTAAGCAACAGAGTTTGAAAGCTCAGATCCTGGCTTAAATTTTACTACATTTTTTGCTGCAATTTGTATAGTTGCACCAGTTTGTGGATTTCTTCCCTGTCTTGCAGCTCTGTGGCTAACTGAGAAAGTGCCAAAACCTACCAGAGTTAGTTTGTCACCGCCTTTAAGGGTTTTTTGAGTACAATCGATGAAGCAGTTTAAGGCTTCTTGAGCTTGGCTTTTAGAAATTCCTGCTGTTTGTGCCATCTCGTTTACAAGTTCTGTTTTGTTCATAATATTTAATTGTTGAAGGGCTGTATCCCTTGCTCAGCAACAAGTTTAGTGTTTTTTTGAGAATAAAAGCAAGATTTGTTATTCTATTGTGAATAAATGACTAAAAATAAATAAATTTAGGGTCAATACCTCTGGTTATGGCTCTATTCTTGGGTCAATAACTCGATAAATATTCTGTAAAAAAGAATTGATAACAATAAAAAGAGTTGACGTAAGTAAGATACTTCCAATTAATACAGGCAAGTCGGATTTTTCAAGAGCTTCTATTGTAATAAGTCCTAAACCTCTCCAGTTGAATACAAATTCTACGAAGAATGCCCCCGCCAAAAGTGATGCAAACCAGCCTGATATTGAGGTTAATACTGGGTTGATAGCGTTGGGTAGCAAATGGTTTTTAATGATATTTCTAGCGTTGAGTCCTTTTGATTTTGCTAAAGTGATATAATCTTTATCCTTCTCCTCTAAGATAGAGTTTCTCATAAGCTGTGTAATTATAGATAATGGTCTTATACCTAGCACTAAAGACGGGAGAATAATGTTCTTGATTGCCAAAACGTTGTCACCCGATAGATTTGTTTCATAGATATTCCCAACCATTGGTAAATGGGTCAAATCTGAAATAAGGTAGCCGAAAAACCAACTAAATATAATGGCAACAAAAAAGCTGGGTGCTGATATACCTATCATAGAAAGTATAACAATGATTTTTGAAAACCAATTTCCTGGATTTAGACCAGAAATAATGCCAAAAAGTATGCCTACAATACTTGCTATGAGTATTGAACACAAAGCCAAAATCGCAGTATTCTTAAATCCTTCTAATAGAATGGAGCTAACCAATTCCCTGCTTTGAAAGGAGCGTCTCAAATAAGGAAGTTTTAGAACGATATTATTATTATTCCATGCAAACAAGGATAAGGTATTGGGTGATGCTTCTTTTTGTATCGAGATAGGACTCAAATCATTTATATAGTATAGGTATTGTTTGTATAATGGCTTATCTAGACCAAGTTCGTTAACTATCGCTTGTTGCGTTTCTTTGTCCGTATTCTGTCCAATCAACTCTGTACTGGGATCTGGAAATGATGTTGAGAAGAGAAAAAAAACAACTGAGACTATAGAGAATAGGGTAAATATTTGGAAGCCTAAGTTGGCAAGCCATTTATTCATTTGCAATAAGTTTTTCTAAATTTATTGGTTTAGGAAGTCTTGTCGATGGCCAGGTTTTGACAACTGTAGAATTTTTGATTAATAAAACTCCAGGGTTGCTTCTAATTATGCTTTTTAAGTTTGTATTGTCGCCAAAATAAAATTTGAAGTTCAAGTGATTTTCATCTTCAAATAACTCAGACTTTTCCACACCATTTGATGTCAGTGCCCAAAAGCCGAGGTTATTTTTTTCACAGAATTGTGCTAAATCATTTACTCCATCAATAGCTCTATTTCTAAAAAGATCAAGGTCATGGCTTATCAATAAAATTTTATAGGTGTTGTCAGCGAAAAATGAGGGTACGTGATTGATTCCATTTTTATCATCTATTCTAAAGTCATGAATTGGTGCTTTATCTGCTTCTGCAATAATCTCTTCACCAAGATAGGAAATGTAAGTCCAATTTACATTTTTTTCTGGTATCCACTGATTTGTTTCAGAATCATATGCTATTTCAACTTCTTCGCCTTGTTCATTATTGTATAGAAATTTTCTTAAAATATGGTCGTTTTGTCTTCCGCCTGCTGGTATTTGCATCAAGGCTTCGATATCATTACCTACTTTAAATTTTAAGAAATTTAACAAGGGTAAATCATACCAACACCAGATGGAAAATGCAGAACAAAATAAAAAGCTGAGCCCAATTAAATTACGTGCAACACGTTTTGTAAAAAGAGCATTTATATAACGTTTCCAGAGAAATAGTATGAGGATAAAAAATAAAAGAATGATATCTTTAAAGAAAGACTGAAATGGTTTTAGAGGTATGGCATCGCCAAAACAACCACAATCGGTTACTTTATTGTAGGCCGCTGAATACCAAGTTAAAAACGTAAACATGATTATAATAATCAGTAGGCTAAATGTGGTTGTTTTTGGCATAAAACCAATAAGCAGGGCAAGGCCGAGGATGATTTCTAAAACCACCAAAAAGATTGCCAACCAAAGAGCCATTGGCTTTAGACTATTGAAAAAATCTACAAAAATGGAGTCTGATTTGACAAATCGCTCAAGGTCTAGTGCTACTTTCTTGTCAATTTCTTGAAAGCCAGTAATTAAAATTTCCTCGTTGCATACAAGGTTGTCTAAAACGCTGGCTTTGAGTATTGCTTGATACAATATGGTGTTGGAATCCCCATTGATAAAGGATTCTTTAAAAATTGGATTTCCATCTAAACTGACTTCTAAATTACTTACTACATTTACGTCTATTACATCTCCTTTTTCGTTTACGGATTTTGAAGTATCTACGTGAACATGCCAGGAGAGTTGGTGTTGTGAATTTTGCTTATTTAGTTGAATATTACTGACAGAAAAATCGCTACCCTTACCCATGGCAATTGAGAGAGAATCTTGCTTGGCGGATAAGTCTGAAGCAAAAACCGAAAAGTACTCGTCTAATTTGTAGCTAAACCCTAGCGGGTCATTTGATTTTATGAAACCAGAAAAAATAAAAAGCAATCCAACAAGAACTCGTGATATTTGGACTAGGATTTTCATTTTTCGGAACGTCTGATTAATGCAAAGATAGCATAGTTGACCATATCTTGGTAGTTGGCTTCTATGCCCTCACTTACTATGGTTTTTCCCTGATTTTCCTCTATTTGTTTGGTACGCTTAATTTTCATCAAAATCAAATCAGTAAAAGTTTTGATACGCATTTTTCGCCACACTTCGCCATAATCTGTATTCTTTTTGATCATTAAACTTTTTATTTCACCGTAAATTTTGTTGTGCATCTCAATGACTTGATCCTTCGATAGCTCATGATTGGAGGGTTTGTTGAGTTGAATTATACCCATAATAGCGTAATTAATGATGCCTATATATTCATTATCAATACCTTCGCCCACCAATGAATGTCCTTTTTCTTCAAGTGTTCTTATTCTTTGGGCTTTTATGAATATTTGGTCGGTAATTGAAGATGGACGCATAATTTGCCAAGCAGTACCATAGTCCATGGTTTTTTGCTCAAATAATGATTTACATTGTTTAAAAACCGCTTCGTGCTGTTGTAGTGTTTTTGGATTCACCTTATTTTGCAAAAATAATGCTCAGATTGGGTAATCATCTAGACAATGTGCTTAATACGCCTTCAGGTGTACTAGATTTAAGCACGCCAAAAATTATGGGCATAGTCAATCTTACGCCAGATTCTTTTTATGACGGGGGCAATTACAATACAATAGATGATGTCTTAAAAAAAGTAAATGCCATGCTAAATGAAGGTGCTGATATACTAGATTTTGGAGGATATAGTACTAGACCAGGAGCAAAAGATGTTTCCGAAAAAGAGGAAATTAGTCGTGTGTTAGAGCCAATAAAAGAAGCAAAAAAAGCTTTTCCAAAATCAATTATTTCAGTTGATACTTTTAGGTTTCGAGTAGCTGAATTGGCTTTGTCTGCAGGAGCAGATATCATTAACGATATCTCCGCGGGTGATGGAAGTAATGAAAAGATTTTTCAACTAGTAAAAGATAGCAAAACGCCTTACATCATAATGCATAAACAAGGAAGTCCCAAAAACATGCAAACAAATCCACAATACCAAAATGTGACAAACGAAGTTTTTGGGTACTTGGCAAATAAAGTTTCCAAGTTAAACGAAATGAGCATTTATGACGTAGTCATTGACCCTGGATTTGGTTTTGGTAAAACTGTAAAACACAACTATCAATTACTGAAGAATCTTGCGTCATTTCAAACACTTGGTCCAATAATGGTCGGTGTCTCAAGAAAGTCAATGATCAACAAGGTATTAAACTGTAATCCTTCTCAATCACTTAATGGTACCTCAGTTTTGCATGCCTTTTCTTTAAATAATGGAGCGAAGGTCCTAAGAGTTCACGATGTGAAACCTGCCTTCGAAGCCATTCAGTTGTTTGAACAATTTATAGGAAGCTGAACGAAATTTGAAAATTCTTCACTTTTCTATAACCAGTTGAGATTTAAGTGTTAATAATAATAAATCAACAGTTTGTTAAAGTAAATTTAACATTTAGGATAGATAGATTTAACTTATCAACTAGAAGTTTGCATAAGTAAAATCTAAAAAATATGTTCAAAACATTTAACACAATCATTTTAGCGTCATTGGTATTGGGCGCTGCTTTTCTGACGTCATGTAGTGACGATGAAAACACAACGACAACAATTACCAAAACTGATACGGTAACTACAGTAGTGGATGATGTTCACTACGGTTTAATTACTGAAGATGAAACTTGGACTGCAGACAAAATTCACAGATTAGCTGGTTTTGTTGCTGTCACTAATGGTGCTACTTTAACCATTGAAGCTGGAACAAGAATTGAAGGAAATCCTGGCCAGGCTGCTTTTGCTTCTGCCTTAATCATCGCAAGAGATGGTAAAATTGATGCGCAAGGAACTGCCGAGTCTCCTATTGTTATGACTTCTTCTTTAGATGATGGCACTTTAGCTGATGATGCTTCCGGTTTATGGGGAGGATTAATCATTTTAGGTGACGATTACATTTCTGCTGATTCAACAACAGTGCAAATTGAAGGAATTCCTGCAACAAACACAATTGGTCTTTATGGAGGTTCTAATGCCGCACACAACGCGGGAACAATCCGTTACGTTTCATGTAGACATGGGGGATCAAACATTGGTGAAGGAAACGAAATCAACGGAATCACTTTTGGTGGTGTAGGCGCTGCAACAGTTGTAGAGCATATCGAAGTTGTTGGAACGCAGGATGATGGTCTTGAATTCTTTGGTGGTTCAGTTAGTGTTACAAACGCTGTTGTTTACTATAATGGTGACGATGCTTTTGATACTGATCAAGCTTGGGCTGGAACGCTCACCAATGCAGTTTCTATGTTCCCGGGAGATTCTCCACTAGAATTAGACGGTCCAGAAGGTGATTACACAAGCACTGGTCATACATTTAAAAACATTACTTCATGGGGCTGTGCCTCAGGTAATGAGTTGATTGATTTTGATGATAACACAGACGTATCTATCGACGGAATCTACTTCCTCGGTTATGCGGATGATGCAAGAATCGGTGGTTACAGCGGATATGCTGCCAACTCAAATGGATATACTACGACCAATGTAGAATTCACTGGCGCGAATGTTTTCGGCGATATGGATGCAATGGAAGTAACTTCTCAAACAAAAGGTGCTGACCTTTCTGCTCTAAGCTGGACTTATACGGCTTCTACAGATGCTTGGAGTAACCTAAATTAGTAAATTTTAAAACTTATACCTTAAAGCTTGCCCATTTCAGGCAAGCTTTTTTTTTTGATATGAAATTATATAGACTTTTAATAACTATTCCTTTACTATTACCTTTATTATCTTTAGCACAAAATGGTTTTATAAGAGGGACCGTAATAGATGGTGACTTAGGCGAACCACTATTCGGAGCAAATATTCTGATTGAAAATGGCAGTGGAGGAGCTGTAACGGATTTTGACGGTAAATTTGAGATTAGTATAGCGCCTGGTACTTATGTTTTGAATGCGTCATTTATAGGACTTGCAGATATAAAAATTACTGATGTTAAAGTATTATCTGAAGAGGTTACTTTAATAGATAATGTGATCATGAAAGCTGAGTCAAACCAACTAAATACATTTACTGTTTCTGCCAACGTAATTAGAAACACTGAGGCTGCTATCATTAACATTAAGAAAAAATCTGCAAGTGTTATGGATGGAATATCTGCAGCAAAATTTAGACGTATTGGTGATTCTGATGCTGCTTCTGCCATCAAAAGAGTTACCGGAGTTTCAGTAGAAGCAGGAAAATATGTTTATGTGAGAGGTCTGGGAGATAGATATACAAAAACTATGCTAAATGGATTGGATATACCTGGTCTTGACCCAGATCGAAATAGTATTCAAATTGATATTTTTCCAACAAGCTTGATTGGAAATATGACTGTCTTAAAGTCTGCATCAGCTGAATTTCCTGCTGACTTTACCGGGGGAATTGTAAATATAGAAACGGTTGATTTCCCGGATAAAAAGATTTTTGATGTATCTATTGGGGTAGGTTTTAATCCTGAAATGCATTTTAATTCAGATTACTTGTCTTATCCTGGTGGACGTACAGATTTTTTAGGCTTTGATGACGGTACAAGAGAAATTCCAACCACTGATCCTCTCCAAGCACCTGTTCGGGAATTGTCGAGCTATTTCTCAAAAGAAGAAATTAAAAATTTTTCCGATAAGTTCAGTAAAAATTTAGCCGTGGAGAAAAATCCAAGCTTTATGGACTATAACTTTTCTACAACCATTGGAAATCAAAAAAAATTGAATGAAAAGTACAGATTGGGCTATTTTGCTTCCATAAATTATCGAAAAGAACAAAGACACTATGATGATTTTGAGGTTGGCGAATATCAGAAAAATGTTGATCAAACAAAAACTGAGCTCGCTTATGTTACTGTTCAAAGAGGAGCAAAAAGTACGGACAACGTTTTGTTAGGAGCCATTGGCGGAATTGCACTAAAAACAGCCAATAGTAGCATTAAACTTTCCGTTCTTCACCTGCAAAATGGTGAAAATACTGCCTCACTTTTTAGTGTAGATAATAATGGGGGCTCAGAAGTTGCAGGACAATCAGGCTATGTGGGTATTGCCCATAACCTCCAGTACAATCAAAGAAGCATATCTAATTTATTGTTGCATGGCAAACACATACTGAAGGACAAGGCTTGGGAAATAAATTGGAAGGTTTCTCCTACACTTTCAAGTCTAGAGGATCCGGATATTAGAAAAGCGGGGTTAACTACGGGATTGCCTGGAACAGATAGTATAGTAAACGCAGGAGAAACTGGTTTCCCAAAGAGAATTTGGAGAGATTTAGATGAAAGCAGCTTAAATACCAAGATTGATTTCACAAGAAATTATAAATACAGAGGTAAATCGGCAAGGTTTAAGTTTGGGTCTTCCATTAGTGTCAAGAATAGAGATTATTCAATTATTGAATATAATCTAAATGCGCCGCTTTCGCCAGTTGTAAACGGAGGGGTAAATTCAATGGTTGCCGATTCCAATTTTTGGCCAAACGGCTCATCATTCTTTTACACAAATTCAATTTTACCAGTACAAGTTGGAAGTAGTCTAATTGCAAGGCAAAATCCAAATGAGTATAATTCAAGATCAGCCAATATTGGGACATACGTATCTAATGAATTTAAACCATTTTTTAAGACCAAAGTAATACTTGGCTTAAGGGTAGAAAGTTTTCAACAGTGGCATACCGGAAGAAATCAGACTTATGCAACTACCTCACATTTGCCTGAAAATCAGAGGTCAGGTCTTAGTTTAGACGACGATTTGGTTCTTAATGCAATAGATTTATTTCCATCTGCCAATATAATTTATGCCCTTTCTGATGATCAAAATTTGAGGCTGTCTTATGCGAAGACTATTGCAAGACCCTCATTTAAAGAATTGTCGTACGCGCAAATTTATGATCCGCTCACTGATCGGATGTTCAATGGCGCGCTATCCCCATCGCAAGATTGGGATGGAAATCTTGTAGAAACTCGAATTGATAATATTGATATTAGGTGGGAGTGGTTTGCAAAAAAAGCTCAGCTACTTAGCATCAGCGCATTCTTCAAAAATTTCGATGATCCAATTGAATTGACTCAAATTCAACTAAATGCTACTAGCCAGGAATTCCAACCTAAAAATGTTGGTCAAGGTAGAGTAATTGGTGCGGAATTTGAGTTTAGAAAAAACTTTGAATTTCTAAATCCCAAACTTGAAAAACTTACTTGGAGTGGTAATTTGACTTTGGTTCAGTCTCAAATTAACATGACCGAATATGAGTTTCAACTAAGAAAAAGAAATTTACGAGGAGGAGAAACGGTAAAAAATACAAGAACTATGGCTGGACAAGCGCCATATCTTATCAATAGTGGGTTGACCTATGTTGTGGACAATAAAAATCTAGACTTAGGTCTATTCTATAATGTACAAGGACCTTCAATTATTGTAGTTGGTGGTAGTATCTACTCAGATGTTTATTCGGAGCCATTTCATAGTTTAAGATTCAATATCAGTAAAAAATTAGATAAAGAGGGCAAGAAAAGAGTTAAAATAGGGGTTTCTAATATTTTAAACGACGATAGAGAACAATTTTATAAAGCGTACGAATCAAATGATAAGGTATATACAAAATTTAGTCCGGGGGTAGCCTTTTCAGCAAGTTTTTCCTATAAACTATAATAAATATTTTTTTGATTAAAAGGGTTTTTAGAAAGCCCTTTTAATCATTTTTAATTTTTTCAAAAATCTCTTCTGCGCTTAAGCCTACAAGGCCTTTTTTTAGAAGTATACTTACGTCTTTGCTCATAGGATGATTTGGAAATCGCAGAACCAAATCATTATACGCGGCTTCAGATTCTTCAATTTTTTCCTCATCTTCTAGAATTTTTGCTTTCAGATAAATTGCCTCTGGCTCTTGTTTAATACCTCTATAACGGTTAAGCAAATCATCCAAAATTTCAAGTGCTTTTATTTGTTGTTGAGACTGACTTAAAGCTTTGGAAGCTCTAAGTAAATAATAGCCACCTATGGAATCTCCTCTATTTTCAACTTCTTTTTTTATAAATACTAGTGCAAAGTCTTGCAACTCATCAGTGTTTAATGTATTTAGTTGTTCTGCTTTTTCATAAAATGATACACTACTATCCAGCTGATTGGTCTTGTAATAACTTTTTGCCAAAACAATCTGAATATTTCTATGGAATGGTGAACTGTCATATTGATTTAAATACTGCAAACCTTCCTTTATAACTTGTTGGTTTTTTTGTCTATAATAGAGTTCTTGGATGCCATGAAACCAATAAGAAACAGTTTGGTCTGCATAAGGGTATTTATGGGCGTATTTAAGATACAAATTTAATAATTGGTTTTGTTGACTAGTGTCCAAAAAAGTGGGACTGTTTTCCAAAGCATGAATTTTTTTGTCCATACTTTCTTGTGTGTTGCATGATTGAAAGATTAGTAATCCCAATCCGATAATGATTATCAGTTTATTTGTCATTTTCCTAAGTAATTAAATGGGCTTATCGATTTAATTTTGATTTTTGTTTCTTCATTAAGTTTCAATGAATCAATGAATTGGTGTAATTCTATTTTTTGAATTTTACCTTTTCCTCGAGTGAGTTCTTTTAGCAATTCATAAGGGTTTTTTATTCCTTCGGTTCGCAATATATTTTGTATTCCTTCAGCAACAACTGCCCAATTTTGTTCTAAATCATCGTTTATTTTTTCTTCATTCAATTCCAATTTGGATATGCCTTTTATCAATGCTTGATGCGCAATAGATTGATGACCAAAGGGTACACCAATATTTCTTGAAACTGTTGAATCTGTAAGATCTCGTTGTAAGCGAGAAACCGGTAGTTTGGCACTTAAAAATTGAAGTATGGCATTGGCCATACTCAAATTTCCTTCGGCATTTTCAAAATCGATTGGATTTACTTTATGAGGCATTGCTGAAGATCCTACTTCATTTTTGATGGATTTTTGTTTGAAATAATGCATACTAATATATGTCCAGACATCACGGGCAAAATCAATTAAAATTGTATTTATCCTTTTGTGCACATCAAAATAGGCAGCTAGATGATCGTAATGTTCTATTTGGGTTGTGGGAAAACTTCTTCGAAGACCCAATTCAGCCAGAAAATCTTGTGCCCAATCATGCCAATGAATATTTTCAAAGCAAACGAAATGTGCATTAAAATTGCCCGTAGCACCTCCGAATTTTGCGGAAAAAGGAATATTTACGAATCCCTTTATTTGTTCATTCAATCGCGTACTAAAAACCTGAATCTCTTTACCTAATCTAGTTGGGGATGCTGGTTGACCATGTGTATGAGCTAAAAGGGGAACATCTTTCCACTGCTTGCTCAACGCTTCCAAATTTTGCACAACTTTGGATATGCTTGGGATGAATACTTCTTTGTGAAATTCAAGCAAAGAGAGCGGAATGGCTGTATTGTTGATGTCATTTGAAGTCAAACCAAAATGAACCCACTCGACAACCTCTTCAAAACCATTTTTACGAAGAATATTTTTTATAAAGTACTCAACGGCTTTTACGTCATGATTCGTGACTTTTTCACTTTCTTTTATAAGTATGGTATCAGAAATTGAATACTCATCCTCAATTTTTTTCAATAAATCTATTAATGATGAAGTCAATAGTTGGGATTTTACCGTTTCAAGTAATTTTTTTAAGTAAGCAAGTTCAACTTTTACGCGATACTTAAATAATGCATGTTCAGAAAAATAATTGCCTAGCTTTATTGTTTTAGTTGCATACCTACCATCTATAGGACCAAGAGCCATAAGTCTATTTTCCATAAGCAGTGCAAAGGTAAATTTTCTTGGTTGATAGCTTTATCTTTGAGCAGTGTTTAGAATCTTATACCTTTTTGCTTTAGTTTTAGCAATTTACCAAACGAGCGCCCAAAATGGAAAAGTAGAAATTATGGGTAATGCCAATTTTGGAAATGTAAAATTGGGGAATACAGATACATTGCATCTTAAAATAAGGCATACATTCTCTTCTGAATTGCAAATAAAAATAGCACTCGGGATAAAGAGCAATTCTCTTTTCTTATTAGATACATCATTTACTTTAGCAACCAATATCCCTAAAGATATTCAATTGGTTTACAAGCCAGTCAGTAATATAATGGAGAAAAATTACCTGTGGGTAAGTTCAGCCAAATTTGGTACAAAAAGCATCGACATAAATGGGCAAGGAGTTTTTGAAGATGCTTACTATGAAAGTACTAGAAATAAGTTTGAAGAATCACTTAAAACTGCACTATCTCTTTTAATTTCAAATGCGTACAAAAATATGGGGTACAATTATGCAAGAGATTTAATGTATGGCAATATAGACAATGAAAATGGCCAAGTCATTGATGTTTACACGGGTAGGGAAGCCTCATTTAGTACGAGAAGTGGTGCAAATGCAAATTCCTTTAACACTGAACATACATGGCCGCAATCAAAGTTTAACAGCAAAGAGCCGGAAAAGGCTGATATGCATCATTTGTTTCCATGTGATGTGAGCGCCAATAGTAGAAGAGCAAATTATTCTTTTGGAGAGGTTACAAATGCCGAAATGTGGAATGCGGGCGGATCTAAGTTGGGAAGCAATCAGCAAAATCAAACTGTTTTTGAAGTTAGAGATCAACATAAAGGAGCAGCTGCCCGTGCGATGTTTTATTTTGCTTTAAGGTATGAGAACTACACCAACTTTCTTGATGACCAGGAGAAAGTACTCCGAAAATGGTCAAGTAGTTTTTTGCCATCAAAAAAGGAATTGGATAGAAATGACGCAATCTATAATTACCAAAAAAATCGAAATCCTTTTGTTGACCATCCCTACTTTTTAAATCGAATTCAGTCGTTATCAACTTTTTCAGAAGCATTGAATAATCCGCAGCATCGAGTTTCTATTCAAAGCATAATTGGCCCTATTGTTGATGAGAATGGCGCGTTTGAAAGATACCCAATCGCAATTAGTTATGACAATGATCAAGCAATAAATGTTAATGTAGAAGTTAAAAGTAGAGCTCAACAAAAAAACCGTAGTGTTTTCGCGAAAATTGACAATGCTGTTAAGGACTTGTCTCCTAAAAACAGTCATACCTTTGAGTTATCCGCCAGCAAAAATCTTTCATTCAAAGACACCTTGGATGTATATGTTAATGGCAAAATGATGGAAAATTTATCTGTTTTATTGTCTTTAGATTTCGTAAAAATTGGACAAATAATAGACAAAAAAGCAATAAATTATACAACATTTCCTAACCCATTTCACGACAGTTTTTTTATTTCATGTGCTGCAAAATTTACGCAGTTAAAATTGACTGATCCCAGTGGGAGAATCGTTTATTTTGGCGGATTAAAAAAGGGTTTAAACGAAATTAATGGTGCACATTTATCTACAGGTCATTACTTTGGGGTTTTAATTTCTAAGGACATTAAAACCTATTTCAAACTCCACAAAAGATGAACAAATTCAAAAATCGAGGCTTCTTTTTTTACGTTTTCAGCACGTTTACAGGCCTATTTTTATTTTTCACATTGCTTATACTTTTGCTTTCTGGGATTTTTCTCAGTTCTGTTGCAAAAAAATCTTCTCCACCAAGTTCAAAAAGTCCAGTACTTGAATTAAAATTAAATGGGGAAATAAATGATTACACCCCGGAAAGCGATTTGCAACTGACTGCATATTTGGGTGATGAATTTTCATCTCCTTTAAGTTTGAATAATATTTTGAAAGCCATTGACTTGGCAAAGTATGATAGCGCAATAAAGTGTATTTACCTAAATGTAAATTTCTTAAATGCAGGTTATAGCACGCTTACAGAAATTTATTATGCTTTACATGAGTTTAAAAAATCTGGAAAAAAGGTAATCGCTTTTGCAGATTTTTACTACAACAAAAACTACTTTTTGGCTAGTGTTGCAGACAGTATTTTTCTTCATCCCAAAGGGGAATTTATTTTAAATGGAATGTCTGCCAATACGCTGTTTATCAAGGATTTACTCCAAAAAGTGGGTGTCGAAATGCAAGTAGTCAGGGTAGGTGATTTCAAAGGAGCTGTTGAGCCGCTAGTGAGGAATTCACTAAGTGAAGAAAATAAATCTCAAATCGCCAGTTTCCTCAACCTAAACTACCAGTATTTTATCAATAGAATTGCTGAGGGCAGAAAAATGAGTAGGGATAACCTAAAGAATATTTGTGACAATTTATTGGCAGAATCTCCTACAAAAGCAGAAGAACTTAATCTGATTGATGGCCTAATTTACCCTGATGAATTATTTGAAAAATTAAATGCTTTTGGGAAACAGAAAGATAACAAATACAAGCAGGTCAGTGCATACATTAAGCAAAAGAACGCAGACCAAGAAGGAAACGATGAAATTGCCCTTGTATTTGCAGAGGGTAACATTGTTTCAGGAAAGGGAAATACAACCAATATAGGTGGCAAAAAATACGCCGAGATATTAAGAAAAATACGTAAAGGAAAAAATGTGAAGGCGCTTGTTTTGAGAGTGAACTCAGGAGGCGGCAGCGCTTTTGCAAGCGATGAAATTTTGAGAGAAATTAAGTTAATTAGAGAGAAAAATATCCCAGTTGTGGTAAGTTTTGGGAACGTGGCAGCTTCAGGAGGTTATTATATATCTTGTTTAGCAGACTCTATTTTCTCTTTGCCCAACACTTTAACGGGCTCAATAGGTGTTTTTGGGGTATATCCCAATGCCAAAAAGTTGTTGAATGATAAAATTGGCATAAAACAAGAAGTCATAAAAACAGGAAAATTTTCAGATTTTGGAAGAATTGATAGACCATTAAATCTGGCAGAGAAGAAATGGATTAACCAGAGATTGCTCAATATTTATGATGATTTTGTTGCCTATGTTGCGGAAGGTAGGGATATGAAATTGACCAATGTATATGACTTGGCCCAAGGTAAAATATATTCTGGTTCACACGCTCTTGAGAGCGGCTTAGTAGATAAATTAGGAGGATTACAAATGGCCATGGAAAGTGCCATAAAAATGTCCAAATCCACATCGCCAAAAACCATTGTTTATCCCAAAGCTGAAAATGAAATAAGTATTTTATTAGACAAGATAGGGTTGAAAAGTTATGTATATCAGAAACAATTTTCTGATCTCATGCAAACAAAAAGAACTATCGATAAGTTTTCCAAGGGCAATGCATTGTTAGACAATTGTCAGATGGGTCTCCCTTTTGATTTACAAATTGAATAATTTAATGTAAATTGCATTTGAAAACTTGGGCATTTTGAGACAGACATTTCTTTTTATTTTTATTTTCATTTGTTTAAATCAGGTATGTGCCCAGAAAGAGGGAAATATTTGGCTGTTTGGAGACAATGCAGGTGTTGATTTTAATAGTGGATCTCCAACTCCATTTTCAGGCAATGTTTTAGATCAACAAGAGGGGTTTGCAAATATCTGCAACAAAAAAGGTCAACTGCTTTTTTATACAGATGGTGAAAATGTGAAAACCAAAACACACAAAGACATGTTCTTTCTCCCGACACTTCCATTTAGTAAATTATTTGGTAGTTGGAGCAGCACCCAATCAGGAGTTATTGTGCCAAGACCTAAGGTGGGCAATTTATACTTTGTTTTTTCCGTCGGTAGAGAAGGTGCACCACTGCAATATGTCCAGGTAGATACTAACGCTTTCGGAGGTGAAGGAATGGTTTTTACAGATACAACAACCCTATTAAATTATTCTACTGAAAAAATTACGGCAGTAAAACATGCAAACGGAGAAGATTTATGGATAATCGGTCATGAATTGGGAAATAATAAGTTTTATGCCTGGCAAATGACCGCACTTGGTTTAACAACAAAACCTGTAATCTCTAGCGTAGGCCCAACACACCAATTAGGGAATTCAAGACGTGGTTTTTCCAAAGGTTACATGAAAGCATCGCCCAAAGGAGACAAAATTGCTGCAGCTATAGTTGGGCAACAAAATACAGGTTGGCGAAGCAGTACAACCGATGGAAGAATTGAAATATATGATTTTGACAATGCAACAGGAAAAGTTACCAATCCTGTGGTCTTAACCAATTCGAATAGACCTTCTGGAATTTACGAATATGACGGTGCTTACGGTGTTGAATTTTCTCCAAATGGAAAATTTCTATATGTATCTCAATGGGGGGTTTATAGATCAGACAGACAAGTAGTTCAAATAGACTTACAAGCTGGCAGTAGTAACAACATAATTAATTCTGTTCATCAAATTGCTAGTATATCTGGTCAATCAAACAACACTACAAACAATTTTGGTGCTTTACAAATAGGTCCAGATGGCAAAATTTATTGTGCAAGAAACAACAGAGCTTATATGTCTGTGATAGAAAAACCCAATTGTCCTAAAGCTGCTGCCTCATGGAAAGATATTGGTCCATCTATTTCGGGTTCATGCAATTTTGGTTTACCAACATTTATTCAATCGTTTTTTTTCAAGCCAGATTTTTATATCGGGAATAGAAATTTTAAAAATGATAATGACCCTACTGGATTGTGTTTTTCAGATTCAACTGAGTTTTGGTTGGACGATGTTTCTAATTTAGATAGTGTTAAATGGGATTTTGGAGACACAGCAAGCAAATCGGCTAACTTTTCGAATAGATTTTCACCAAAACACTATTTTTCAGACACGGGTACTTATGAAATTACCCTCTATTATTTCAGGAAAAATGTGACCGCTTGTGAACAAAAAACAGATACGGTATCAAGAACAATAAGCATTTTTCCATACCCAAAATCTGCATTGCTCAGTGACACACTTATATGTCAAGGGGAGGAATTGAAAGTAAATGTTTCAACAAGTGGAGCAAGCTATACTTGGGAAGGTCCCAATATTTCTGCGCCCAACAAGACAAAGGCTTCTCAAACACTGAAGACAAAAGGTACCTACCGAGTGGCAGTGTCTGTTGGTGGATGTATCGCACGTGACACTTTTTTGCTAGATATCGTTGACCCAGTTCTTATTGATCTTGGAAAAGATACTACCATTTGTTCTGCTGATTCTTTCAAAGTTACAATTGATATATCTGCATTTGATTCTGTTAGATGGCATACGCAAAGCTCCCTTTCCTTTGCATATGGTCAAGCAGACTCTTTTTTGGCAATAAAAGCTTTCACGGCTTCTTGCTTTGATGAAGATACGCTACACTTCGGGAAAAGTATCAATCCAATATTTGATGTTCTTGACGATACGACAATTTGTTCATTAGACTCATTTGTTGTTTCACAAAAACGTGAGGTTTCAAGCTGGGATTTCTTATGGTCAGATGGATCGACTGATACGTTCTTCCAGATTAGCAAACAAGGTAAATATTGGCTAACTATTAGCGATACCCTTTGTTCAACAACAGATTCTATCAACGTTTACTCCTCCAATCCTGCCAAAATAAGTTTGGGGTCTGATAGGGTCATCTGTGAGGGTGATAGCACGGTTTTCTTTTTCAACGAAAGTAGTTGGAAATATAAGTGGCATGATGCAAGTGCTGATTCATTATATGTAAGTAGAAAAGGAGAACAAATAAGAGTTGAGATATTTGATGGTTATTGTTTTGTGAGAGATACGGCAGAGGTTTCAAGAACAACGCCATACAAAACAGTGATTCCCTCAGATACAACCATTTGTATCGGCGATACAGTTTTTCCTTTACCATCACCTCCTGCGCAATATGACTTGCTCTGGAATGAGACAAATACAAACAACATAAAAATTTCTACTTCCGGTCAGTATAGGCTTAAACTTACCAAATTTCCTCTAGGCGAATGCGTAATTTTTGATACAATCAATGTAGTCGTAAATCCTAAGCCCATGTTGGATTTGGGACCTGATACAACCTTATGTTTTGGAGAAAACATAATACTTGACGCATCAACTGTCCCTAATACAAAAAGTATTTTGTGGCACGATGGCAATGCGAATGATTTTATTCGAGCAAATGAACCAAATGTAGAAATAAATTGGGTTGAAATTTTTGATGGAATTTGTAGTGTTTCAGATTCTATTAAAATTACGCAAATTGCTGAAATTTCGTTTGATTTAGGCAGAGATACAACCCTTTGCGACAATCAAACTTATTACATAGAACAAAATTATCCCAATGCTGACAATTACGCTTGGTACGAGAATGACTTAAATACCAATGTCAGTTCTCAAAATGGATATACCATAAATTCGCCTGGCACAAAAATTTTGGAAGTTAAAATAGGTAGATGCTTTGGCTTAGACACTATTGAGGCAATATATAAATCAACTCCTGTATTTGAGTTAGGGAAAGATACCATTTTGTGCGAGGGAGAAAAGCTTGATATTCCCACAAAAATTTTAGCAGAAAAATATGAATGGAGTTCTGGGGAAAGTGATTCTTTCATATCAGTAAATACTGAGGACAGATATGCGGTTGTTGTAAGTAATGGCCCATGTAAAAGCGCGGACTCCATTAATGTAGGTTTTGCTACTTTCCCTAACGTAATATTAATTGATGATACCCTATTATGTTCACCCACTATATTGTCCTTTGACTTAAGTCAGAAGTACACAAAAATCAGGTGGGAGAACGGCTCATTAGATAATGAAAGAGCAATTAGTCAAAAAGGTATATATTATGCAGTAGCTTCCAATGTTTGTGGTTCAGATAGTGCTGGTTTTGAAGTTGATGTAGATCCGTTTGGATGTGCCGTCCAAATTCCTAATGCATTTAGTCCAAATGGAGACAACCTAAATGAAGTTTTTAGAATTACAGGTTCTGTGGAAGAGTTTAAAGAATTTGTAATCTTCAACCGTTGGGGTCAGATAATTTACGAATCTTATGGAAATCCTTCATGGGACGGTAAAATTAATGATAAAACCGCTCAGCAAGGTGCTTATTATTATTACATAAGATATTCAAAATATGTAGGTAATTTTATCGAAGAATTCAATAAAAAAGGAGTCATTTATCTAATCAATTGACACAAACTCTCTAAATTTGATTTCGAAATTGCATTACAACTTGTAGTTTCAGAAATTGAATGGCAAAATACAAGAGAGTATTACTTAAACTTAGTGGTGAAGCTTTATTGGGCAAGAATAGATATGGTATAGATCCAGATATCCTAGAGCAGTATGCTAATGAAATTCAAAAAGTAAGATCTTTAGATATTGAATTGGCAATCGTTATTGGAGGGGGCAATATCTTTCGAGGTATCCAAGGTGTTCAAGGTGGTATCGTAGATAGGGCACAAGGTGATTATATGGGCATGCTTGCAACGGTCATAAATGCTATGGCTTTACAGGGTGCTTTGGAAAAGAATAGCATTTTCACTAGACTTCTTACTGCCATTAAAATGGAGCAAATTGCTGAGCCGTTTATTCGTAGGAGGGCTGTAAGACATCTAGAAAAAGGTAGGGTGGTCATTTTTGGTGCTGGTACAGGAAATCCCTATTTTACTACAGATACAGCAGCATCATTAAGAGCAGTAGAGATTGAAGCAAATGTAATTCTTAAAGGAACACGCGTAGATGGTATTTATACTGCAGATCCTGAGAAAGATAAAAATGCAGAAAAGTTTAATCATATTAGCTTTGATGAAGTATATAAAAGAGGACTTAATGTGATGGACATGACTGCAATAACGCTTTGTCAAGAAAATAATTTACCCATCGTTGTTTTTGATATGAATACGCCCAACAACCTCTTTAAACTTCTTAGTGGGGAAAATATTGGCACTTTAGTTAGCTAAAACTCCCACACCAGAAAAAATAAAGACCAAACCAGTAACGATATTGATTTGCCTAATTCTCTTAGTATTGAGGCATCTTTGCAACTTTTGTGCATAAACACTCGCCAAACTATCTGAAAGTATAATAAGTATTGCAATACTGCCTAAGACGACTGCAATTAATAGTGTACTAAGGTTGTATCTACTTTTCAAATAAATTGCAAGTGATACCCACCCCATAAAATTGGCTGGGTTTAATGAATTGAGTAAAAAGCCAAGAGTTATGTTGCTTGAAGATTGTCTCCAGCTAAGGGCTGTATTTTTTTTTTGTGGCTTTTTATTAAATAATAAATTGTAAAGCCCATAAGCAATAAGAAAAATGCCACCAAACGCCTTTAGATATCCTGAATAATACTCAACAAAAGGTATAAATCTGCTACCAAAAACAGCTGCACTTATCATAAAAAAATCACTGAGTCCAAGGCCTAAAGTGAAGTAAATACCTTGCTTAGATCCTTCATTTATACTTTTGTTTAAAACAGCAAAAAAAACTGTGCCGATCATCTTTTGGAATGCCTATCAAAACTAATCTTTTATCTTCGTAGACTTGCAAGTTTCTCGAAAAAGTAAAGTAGCACAAGTAGTTGGTAAAGAATTAGGCAACATTATGCTAGAAATGTTTAAACAACAAGGAGAAGGTATTGTATTTACTTTACAGGCATGTACTATTACATCTGATCTTTCGCTTTTAAGAGCTTACTATACATTTTTTGGGAGCATATCAAGAGAAGAAATGGCAAACTTGCTTGAAAATAACATTCGAGTAATACGCAAAAAATTATCAACAAAAATCAAGAATGAATTTAGAATTATGCCTGAAATTAGATTCATTTACGACACAGCTACAGAAGAGCAAAATAGAATAGGTAATATTCTGAAAGGCTTATAATTATCCCCTAAATATATCTTTTACTCTGCCAAAGAGGCTTTTGTCTTTCTCAGATGGATTGGGTAGAAAGTTTGATTTTCCTTCTAATTCATTAATTAGATTTTTCTCTTCAGCAGTGAGTTGGGTAGGTGTCCAAACATTTACATAAACTAGTTGATCTCCCTTACCATAGCTATTTACAGATGGGAGACCTTTGCCTTTAAGTCTAAGTAATTTTCCTGATTGTGTAGAAGAATCAATTTTAAGTCGCACGGTTCCGTTAACTGTTGGAACTTCTACCTGTCCACCTTTTACTGCCATAGGAAAGCTAATAAATAGGTTGTATAAAATATGCTGGCCGTCTCTTTTTAATTCCTCATGTTCTATTTCTTCAATCAATACCATTAAGTCACCATTTCTGCCGCCAACAGGCGATTCGTTTCCTTTACCACTGAGAGACAATTGCATTCCGTCTTCAACACCTGCAGGAATATTGATGCTTGTGGTAATTTCCTTTTGAATCATACCTTTTGAGTTGCTATTTTTCCCTTTTGTATTCACAACTTTGCCGATTCCACCACAGTTGGCGCATGTTGATGTGCTTTGCATCTGGCCCAAAAATGTATTTCTGACTTGGGTTACTTGGCCTCTACCACCACATACTGTGCAGGGTTTAAATGTTGTTTCTGGGTCAAGGACATTTTTCTTGTATTTTATCTTTTTTTCAACGCCATTGGCAATTTCTTCAAGGGAGAGCTTGAGCCGAATTCTAATGTTACTTCCAGATGATTGCCTGCTGCGGGTATTCCCACCACCAAAAAAACTATCAAAAGGGCTGCCTCCTCCTCCGCCAAAGTCACCAAAAATATCCCCAAATCGGCTGAAGATATCATCCATATTCATTCCGCCACCAAATCCTCCCATACCACCACCTAGACCTTGATGTCCAAATTGGTCATACTTAGATTTTTTTTCAGGATTACTAAGAACTTCATATGCTTCAGCCGCTTCTTTGAATTTGGATTCAGCTTCGGAATTATCAGGATTTTTGTCTGGATGATACTTTAGCGCAAGTTTTCGATAAGCCTTTTTTATTTCCGTTTCTGATGCTGACTTACTTACACCCAATATTTCATAATAATCTCTTTTGTTCGCCATAATTATTTGCCAATTACCACTTTGGCATATCGGATTACCTGTTCGTTCAGGGTATATCCTTTTTCAACAACATCAATTATTTTACCCTTTTCTTCTTCGCTCGGTGCAGGTATTTGAGTTACCGCCTCATGTATTTCTGCATCAAACTTTTCACCAACTGGATTATAACTTTTCAATCCCTTGCTTTGCAATGTTTTAAAAAACTTATCTGAAATCAATTCAATACCTTTTTTCAAAGCTTCGATATCTCCCGAGTTGGCCATGGCACTTTGGGCTCTCTCAAAATCATCCAAAATAGGTAAAAGATCTGTCATGATTTCTTTTCCAGCACTTCCCATTAAGTCCAATTTTTCTCTAGCGGTTCTCTTTCGAAAGTTTTCAAATTCAGAGTAAAGTCGAAGGTATTTGTCGTTTATTTCAGAAAGTTGAATTTTTGTATTGTCCAACTCTTTCTGTGCTTTTGATGTCTTTGCAGTTTTGGCTTTTGGACTAATTTTCTTTTCCTTTTTGGTGGACTTCGTTGTAGCCATTATTTTATGTAGAGCAATTGTTTTGCCATTTTTTTTGATGACATTTTGACTGAATATTATTCGTGAATTCTTTGGATGTCGGCACCTATAGATTGAAGCCGAGCTTCAATATCTTGATACCCTCTATCAATTTGTCGAATGTTGTGAATTTCGCTCGTACCTTCTGCACTTAGTGCTGCAATAAGCAGTGAGACACCAGCTCT